>Ga0134128_10000016_pt1 | contig 240208 bp, 240 predicted proteins | sample KB31754_FD_96462 | JGI IMG/M metagenome (GOLD analysis project Ga0134128, IMG submission 96462) | Terrestrial soil microbial communities with excess Nitrogen fertilizer from Kellogg Biological Station, Michigan, USA - KB3-175-4 | ecosystem: Environmental > Terrestrial > Soil > Unclassified ...
GCCGTCAAACCATTCGACGCACCATCCTGATTCACAGCACTACCACGAACCAACGCCAACGGACGATGCCCCAAACGCACCGCCTCCGACAAACGCTCCAACACAACCAAACCAACACCCTCAGCCCAGGCCGTGCCATCGGCGCCATCGGCATACGCTTTGCAGCGACCGCCGGGCGAGAGGGCGCGTTGACGAGAGAACTCGATGAACATGCCCGCTGTTGGCATCACCGCTACTCCGCCGGCCAAAGCCAGCCCGCACTCACCCTGACGCAACGCCTGACACGCCAAATGAATCGCCACCAACGACGAAGAACACGCAGTATCAACCGTCACCGCCGGACCCTCAAAACCAAAGGAATAAGCAAGACGCCCGGAGGCGACACTGGCGGTATTGCCCGTGAGCGTGTAGCCCTCAGCACTGCTGGCTGCTTCGTGCAGCCGAGGCCCATAGTCCTGAGCCACGACCCCTGCGAATACGCCAGTCTGGCTGCCCTTGAGAGTGCCGGGATCGATACCCGCATCTTCAAGCGCCTCCCACGCGCCTTCCAGCAACAGACGCTGCTGGGGGTCGATCGCCAGCGCCTCGCGCGGGGAGATCCCAAAGAACTCCGCGTCGAACTCCCCCGCATCGTAAAGAAAACCACCTTCACGGGCATAGCTCTTGCCAGGGCGATCGGGATCGGGATCAAAAAGACGCTCGATATCCCAGCCCCGATCAGCGGGGAACTCACCAATTGCGTCTTCCCCGGCGGCGAGGAGCTGCCAGAACTCCTCAGGAGATGAGGCCCCGCCTGGATAGCGACAGCTCATACCAACGATCGCGATCGGCTCTTCGCTATGCGTGATCGCCAACGCCGGCAGCCCCGTCTCACGAGTGCCGGTGAGCGTCGCCAGCAGATAGTCGGCGAGCTCCAGCGAGGAGGGATAGTCAAATAAAAGCGTCGCGGGCAGTCGCAGACCTGTGAGTGTGGTCAGCCGATTGCGCAGCTCTACCGCCGATGCCGAATCTAAGCCAAGCTCCTTGAACGCACGTTTTGGATCTATCGCCTCCCAGGAAGATGATCCGAGCGCCAGCGCTACCTGGCTACGCACAACCTCAAGCACGATGCGCTCTTGCTCAGGCTTTTCCATAGCGCTCAAGCGCTGCGCCAAGTCACCCCTTCCCTGTGCCCTCATCTCACGATTTGTGGTGTCCTCACGGCGATCGCCCGGCGAGACCTCCAGGGGCATCTGCAATCCCTGGCGCTCAGCCAGGGGCATCTGCAATCCCTGGCGCTCAGCCGTGGCCCAATCCACATCCACCCCGCGTGCCTGAACCTCAGCGAGCGCCAGGGAGAAGCGCTCAACGCCACTGTGTCCGCGGCGCAGCGTGCTGAGCACCGCGACATCCCCGGAGTTCTCGGCCGCTGCTCGGTCAACGGTTTCCTGCACGCCAACGGTTAGCACTGGATGAGGACTCACCTCGATGAACATCCGCGGCCCCCGATTGAGCAGCGCTTCAATCGCGCGCTGGAACTGCACGGTTTGGCGCTCGCCTCGGTACCAATGCTCTGGACCCATCTCGGCGGTGTCTATGAGACCGCCCGTCACGGTGGAGTAGAGCGGGACCTGGCCCGAGCGAGGAGAGATCGTTGACAGCGCGGCGAGGAGCCCCGCCTGGATGACCTCAACTTGCTCTGAGTGCGACGCGTAGTCGATCGCCACCCTGCCCACTCGGACCCCCATGTCCCTGTATTGCTGCAGCAGCTGCTTAAGCACCGCTCGATCTCCGGCGAGGGCGAGCGACGAAGGTCCATTGATTGCCGCCGGCGTCTGCCCACCAGCGAGCTCGTCCGCTCCGAGCGAGACTGCAAGCACTCCGCCTTTACCGGAGAGCTGCGCAAGCTCCTGACTTCTCAAGGCGACGATGCATGCGGCATCCGCGAGCGAGAGCGCGCCGGCGACGTAGGCGCTTGCGATCTCGCCCTGGGAATGGCCTACTACGGCAGTCGGCTCAACACCACAAGCACGCCACAACTCAGCAAGCGATACCGATACCGCAAACAGCGCGGGCTGGACCACATCAACACGCTTGAGCTTGCGCGCCCTCGGCCTACCGCGCAGGACATCGGTCAGCGACCACTTTACGTAAGGGGCAAGGGCAGCTTCACACCTCTGAATCTGCTCTGCGAAGACGGGGGAGGTGTCGAGCAGGTCGATTGCCATGCCCGGCCACTGGCTGCCGTGACCGGCGAACACAAAGACGACACCCCCGCGGCCCGCCACCATGTTGTTACACGTGCCTTTGCCGCGCCCGCGTCCGCGCTCGCGCATGAGGGCAGGGCACGGCATAGGGCACCCTCAGCGAAGTACCATCCTCGAAGCGCATATCCGTCACGAACAAGAAACCGCCACGAGGACATTTCGAAGGCAGCGAAACCCCCGTAGGACGGAAGGCCACTCGCTTGCCGTGAACTCGCTTGTAGTAAGTCAGATGTTCGGGACCAACGGTCAGCGTCATATTGAGCACGGCCGCATCAGGGGCCCCAGGCAAGGTAGGAGTCGGAGGAAAGTTGGTGTTCAGACTCTCCGCCCCGGTACCGATCAGGAGTATCCCTGGAAAGACCAGTTGCGCAAACACCGGCGAGCGACTTTCGGTGAAGAGCAGCACACCCACCTGTTCTGCCAAGGGTGGCCCCAAGAGAACCTCGACACTGGCCGTCTCGCTGGCGATTTCCGGACCAAATGGCACCGCAACGGTCGCGCTTCCCGATCCGATACGGGCGTTGGGCGAGCAGCCGCTAGGTCCGTTGGCCAGCAGCGCAGCTGGTTGGCAGTTGGCCAGACCCAGGGTGCTGCCGATGAGTTCGAGCGAGGGCGGGAGATGCAGATCGAAGCCCGTCACCGGGCTAGGAAGACCGCCGTCGGTATTGCTGTAGTTGACGACGGTGTGGATCGAGATCTGAGCGCCCAGCTCATCGGGCGTGAAGCTGATCTTGAGCTTGGCCACAGTGGCTGCCTGGGCCAATGCGGGCAGGCAGCCAAGCGCGAGAGCCGAGAGCAGAAAGGCGCAGACAGCGAACCTGAGCCCCTTTACCTGCCTCTGCATGCTTGTCGTGCCCCCGCAAGGCATGCTAAAGCGGCAGGTGAATACCATGGTCGACCCCTCCGATGAAAGACATCTCGCGTGCGCCGCTACCGTGACGCAACGAGCTATCCGTTGCCCATTACCCATACCTTCCCGGTATCCCGAGCCGGCTACTACCCATTCGTGATGCTATAGGATGGTTAAGGATCTTGTCAAGAGCGATTTGTCTTGTCTATATATGTTGCTCGGCAGCTTCGGCGATGCGAATATGCTCAGCGGAGGCATGGCGTGATCGAGCAGATCCTACCTGCGAGAGCAGTTGTCGAAGAGACCCGCGAGGACCTTCTGGATAGCACGCTGTTCGCGCAGGAGCAGGCAAGTGTTGAGCGAGCTGTAGAGAAGCGACGCCGCGAGTTCACCACCGCGCGCGCGTGCGCCCATCGGGCCCTCGCAAGACTTGACCTGGCGGTGCAACCGGTTCTGACAGGAGAGCACGGTGAGCCACTATGGCCAGACGGCGTGGTTGGCAGTATTACGCACTGTCAGGGCTATCGTGCTTGTGCGCTGGCCCATGCGATCGACCTCAGCGCTATCGGCATTGACGCCGAGCCCGACGCTGCCCTACCCGAGGGGGTGCTCGGCACGATCGCCGGCGCTGAAGAGGAGGCATGGGTGCTTGCGCAAGCACGCGTGGTGCCTCAGATCAACTGGGATCGACTGCTATTTAGCGCCAAAGAGTCCATATATAAGGCTTTATATCCATTGACCAGATACAGGCTTGGCTTTCACGACGCGGTGGTCACAGTAGCTTCAGATACGAGTCCCGATGCGGGAATCTTCTCCGCTCGACTGCTCCTCCCCCGGACCCCCTCAGCCGGTGGCGCGCCAAGCGCCCTGAACGCCCCGAGCGCCCTGCAAGGCAAATGGCTCGCCCGCGACGGGCTCGTGCTCACCGCCGTGGCGCTTCCGCCCGCTCGCGCTCGCGCGCTGGGCGCTTGACGCTTGACGCTTCAGTTTAGACTGGACATATGCCCTGCCGTCTGTCTATGATGCATTACGGAGCTCATTTGGGCAACTCTAAGCGCGGAGGCGAAGGGGCATGGGGAAACGTAGCCACTTGCGAAAACTGAAGCTCACGGCTGCCGTGATCGCCGCAGGCACGCTGGGCGCATCGATCGCCGCGGGCGTGCTCAGCGATGCCGTGGCCGGGGCGCACCAGCAGAAAGCGAGCGCCGCGCAGCGGTCCACAGTGAAGGACACGGCTTACATGCACCAGTCTCACAGTAACGGCAACACAAAAACTGAGACTGGCCGAGCGAGGGGCACATTGCCAGGCACCGTGCATGGCACCATTACCGTCAAGGGGACAGCCGGCAGATTCGTCTTTACCTTCAACGTGAGCGGTGGGACGCTCACGGGGCACGGCAGCGGCCAGGTGCATATTGGTGGCGCCGGTTTCGCCAGCTTCAGTGCATCGATGATCATCGATCATGGAACCGGCCGGTACCACAATGTATCCGGCTCGGGGCATGCGTACGGAACAGAAGACCGCCTCAACCACAAAGCCACAGTGCAGCTGGTCGGCAACATTCGCTACTGACGACAACGGGCAGGCTATGAGTAACCTTGAGCTGCTCGATGTCGTCAAGCACTACAAGAGTGGCACCGAGGTGGTACGCGCCGCCGATGGCGTTTCGCTGACAATCCCACCCGGCGAGCTGGTCGCGCTGTACGGGCCCAGTGGCTCGGGCAAGACAACGCTGCTGTTGCTCGCAGCCGGACTGAGCGCACCCGACTCAGGGCGGATACTTTTCGGCGAGCGAGATATCGGCCAGCTGAGCGCCCGTGAGAGCGCGCTCTACCGGCGCCGCGATGTTGGCTTCGTGTTTCAGACATTTCACCTCATGCCGCACGCCTCGGCGCTTGATAACGCGATGATCAAGCTGCCGGCTGACGGCTACACGCTGGAGGAAGCCCGCGAGCGCACCGCGCCGTGGCTTGAGCGCGTGGGTCTCGGCACGCGCATGAAACACGCGGCTGAGCAGCTTTCGATGGGCGAGCGCCAGCGGGTCTCGATTGCCAGAGCCCTGGTAAACGAGCCAAAGCTGCTGCTGGCCGACGAGCCCACCGGCAACCTCGACTCCGTGCGCACCCAGGAGATCCTGGGGCTCTTGCGCGAGATATGTCATGAGCGGCAGATCCCTGCGTTGCTTGTAACGCACGATCCAGAGGCGATGTCCTTCGTTGACCATGTCTACACGCTGCGCGATGGGCGCCTGGCTGATGGCATGCATGCCGAGTTGGGCGCTGCACCATTGTGAGTGCCATCTTCAATCCGAAGATCTTCGGACTGCGGGTGAGCGTCATCGCCTACCTGTATTGGCAGCGGCTGCGCTCCCACTCCGTCCCAGAGCTTTTGGCGGGGAGCGGGGTCGCCATCGGAGTCGGGCTGATCGTAGGGGTGCTTGCCCTCAGCTCCAACACGACGCGGGCAGGAGACGAACTGATAAATGGACTTGCCGGGCATGCGCGCTTTGCGCTGGTAGCACGCTCAGCGGAGGGGTTCAGCGAACGAACCGCCGAAGCAGCGGGAAACCTTAAAGGCGTCAAGGTAGCCGCCTACCTGATGAAGGAGAGCGTCTCGATCTCTGGCCCGCGCGGCCGCGCGACGGTGCAGCTCCTCGGTATCAGCTCAAACCTGGCCGAACTGGATGGCACCGAAGTAGGGCAATCCAAGGAAGAAGTGGGCGTGCAAGAAGGCGGACTTGGCCTGCCTGCCGGAGTAATACACGCAACCGGCGCGCGACTGGGCAACTCCGTAGCAGTGCTTGCCCGAGGCGCGGTGCATCGTGTGGCAGTGCGAGCGACCCTCCACAGCGGACATGCAAAGGGGCTGTCGAGCAGCCCGATCGCGGTGGCGATTCTGTCCTCAGCACAGCAGCTGGCGGGGCGGCCGGGGACGGTGAGCAGCGTTCTGATCGAGCCAGAAACCGGCGCAGAGAATGTTGTTGCGCGCGGACTTCGTGCTCTGGCCGGCGAGCACCTGGAAGTGCAGCCTGCAAATTACGAACTCGCCCTGTTGGCTCAGGCCTCGCAGCCAACAAGACAGTCTACGGCCCTGTTTGCCGCGATTGGCGCGCTGGTCGGGCTGCTGCTGACGTTCAACGCGATGCTGTTGACGATGACAGCAAGACGACAGTTCGTGGCCGATCTGGAGATGGATGGCTATGACTCCAAGCAGGTGCTGCTGATCGTGTGCTGCCAAGCGCTGGCACTGGGCGTGCTGGCATCGCTGCTGGGAGTCGTGATTGGCGAGGGGCTCTCAAGTGCACTATTTCGCCAGCCAACCGCCGGCCTGGAAATCGGTTTCCCCCTAGGCACGCGCAAGGCGCTCGATGCGGGTGTAGTCCTAGTCGCCCTGGTGAGCGGCGTGGCGATGACGCTCCTATCATCCCTGCCCATCATCCTCGACATACGTCGCCGGCGGCTCACAAAGGCCGTCACGCAAAGACGCCTCGACAAGGTGATTGCAGCGGACCTCACGGTGCGGCTGGGCGTGATTGGCGCGACGCTGCTTGGCGGCGTAGCAGTACTGCTGCTGATCGCACCTGGCCTCAGCGTCGGCGGCGTAGTGGCGATTGGCGTGGCGGTGCCGTGTCTGATCCCACTGACCTTGGCAGCTGCCCTGGGGGGCCTTGAGCAACTCAGCCGGCGCATCCCCTCCAGCTCGCTGATTGTGGGCGTACGAGAACTAAAAGGAATGAGCATGCGCGTCACCGTGGTCGCTTCGGTCGTCGCATTAACCGTCTATAGCGCGCTCACGCTGTCGGGCGTCAAAGACGACATCGTGCGTGGCACCAACGCCGGAGTAGCCGAGTATTTTGGCACGGCGACGCTGTGGGTGGCGCCACCAAATAACGTACTTAATATTAATAACTTTGCCGCCGGCGAAACAGTCAAGAAACTGAGGAACCTGGCGGCTGTCGCCTCAGTACGCGAAGATCAGGGCAGCCTCCTGGACGTCGGCGATCATCGGCTCCTGATCGACGCTCGGTCCCCCGCAGCGCAAACGCTGATTCCTCCCAACCAACTTGTGCACGGAAATCTCAGCCGCGCCAATGCACTGCTGCGCAGCAGCGGCTGGGCCGCCATCTCTACCAGCCTTGCCAGTGCATGGCACCTGCAGCTGGGCAGTCATTTCTCACTGCCGACGCCCGCCGGTCCTTTCCACCTGAAGGTGGCGGCAATCACAGACCTTGCTTGGGCGCCAGGCGCGGTCACGATTAACACCAACGACTACCGGCGCTACTGGCAGACGCCAGATCCCAGTGCGCTGGAGGTCACTCTGAAGGCCCACGTTGGCATAACACAGGGCCGGCACATGGTGCAGACGGCGCTCGGGGATCGCCCAGGCCTGTCGGTGCTCACCGCCAGCGAACGCGCGGCGCAAAACGACACCACTCTGAGTGAGGATTTGAGGAGCCTCAACGAGATATCGACGTTGCTGCTGATCGCGGATGCGATAGCGGTAGCCCTGGCGCTCAGCGCTGCTATCTGGGAGCGACGGGCAAGGCTATCCTCCTTGATGATCCAGGGCTACAGTCCCGGTCAGCTCTGGCGTAGCCTGCTGTTTGAGAGCGTCACTGTGGTGGGTGTAGGTTGCGCGGTTGGCGCCGTGGGCGGGGTCTATGCCCACTTTTGGGCCAGTCGCTTCGTGCGCACGATCACAGGGCTGCCGGCGCACTTCTCCATGGATGGCTTGAACGTAGTGCTGGTGTTGGCCTTTCTCAGCAGCGTTGTGGTGGCGGTGATCGGCCTGGCAGGTATGGCGGCGGCACGAGTCTCTCCAAACATGGCGTTGCAGGAGTGAACCAGGATGACGCCGTCCGCCAAACCTCATATGGTTCAGCCTGCCTCAGCTGCAGCAGAGGCACGACATATGCCCCCCCTTATCACCCGCACGGAGGCCCTGAGACTGGGCGAGATCGAGGACCACGCCGAGATTGAGGCGTTGGTGACTCGTGCTTGGGAGGCGCGCGTAGAGCACTTCGCCGACTCCACCGACATGTGCTCGCTGGTCAACGCCAAGTCGGGTGGCTGCGCGGAGGACTGCGGCTTCTGCGCCCAGTCACGCTTCGCCGAGGCGCAGACGCCGATGCACGCGATGATGGATGCCGAGCAGATCCTGGAGCACGCGCGTGCGGCGGAGGCAGCGGGAGCGCACCGCTTCTGCATGGTCACACAGGGCCAGGGGCTGTCCAAGCGCGACTTCGAGAAGATCCTGGAGGGCGCGCGGCTGGTGGCCGAGCACACCAACCTCAAGCGCTGCGCCTCGATCGGGCACATGTCAACCGAGCGCGCGAAAGCCCTCAAGGAGGCAGGCATCCAGCGGGTGCACCACAACGTGGAGACCGCCGAGAGCTACTACGAGGAGGTCACCAGCACGGTGCGCTATGAGGGTCGCCTGCGCACGATCGAGGCCGTGCGGGAGGCCGGATTGGAGACATGCGTCGGGGGCATTCTGAACCTCGGCGAGAGCCGCGCGCAGCGCGTGGAGATGGCCTTCCAGCTGGCGGCGATCAATCCGACGAGCGTGCCGATCAACCTGCTCAACCCGCGCGCGGGAACGAAGTTCGGAGACCGCGAATACATGGACCCGTGGGAGGCGGTGAAGTGGATCGCGATCTTCCGCCTGATCCTGCCCGAAGCGCTGTTTCGCCTCTGCGGAGGGCGCGTGGAGAACCTCGGCGAGCTGCAGCCGCTGGCCGTGAAGGCGGGCCTGAACGGGGTGATGATGGGCAACTTCCTGACGACCCTGGGCAACGAACCCGAGCAGGATCGCGCGATGTTCGAGGAGCTGGGGCTAAATGTGGCTCGCCAGTCCGATAACGGCGCCAACCCGCGCCCCGATAACCGCTCGGGATGGCTGGCCGGCGAGACGCCGGATGTCGTTGAGGAGCACCTGGACGAAGCAGCGTCCACAGCCGCTCCGTTGCAGGTGCGTCTGTGGGACCCCTCGACACAGCTGCGCTACAAGGCCAAGCGCAACGTCCCCCCGCGCCCGGACGAGGTCCTGAGCGCCACATGAGCGAGATCGAGGCGCGTCTGGCGGAACTGGAGCAGTTGGGCCTGCACCGCCGCCTGCGCCTGATCTCAGGACCCCAGGGTCCAAGGGTGCTGCTCGATGGCAAGCCGGTGCTGCTGCTGTGCTCGAACAACTACCTGGGCTTGGCCGACCACCCTCGCGTACGCGAGGCGGCGGCCGAGGCGGCGATGCGCTGGGGCGTAGGCGCAGGCGCCTCACGGCTGGTATCGGGCACGATGACGATCCACCGCCGCCTGGAGGAGCGCCTGGCGGAATGGGAGGGCAGCGAGTCGTGCGTGCTGTTCGGCTCAGGCTACCTGGCGAACATGGGCGTGATCGGCGCCCTGGCCGGCAAAGGCGACACGGTGTTCTCCGACGAGCTCAACCACGCCTCGATCATCGATGGCGCGCGGCTGAGCAAAGCGGAGGTTGTGGTCTACCGCCACAGCGACAGCGAGCACCTGCAGTGGTGCCTGCGCCGCCACGGCAGCCAGGGGCGACAGTTGATCGTGACCGATGCGGTGTTCTCGATGGATGGCGATGTGGCGCCGTTGCAGGACATCGTGGAACTCGCGCAGGAGCACGGCGCGCGCACGGTAGTGGATGAGGCTCACGCCACCGGACTGCTCGGCCCCGGCGGTCGCGGGGCCGTCGCGGCGGCGGGCTTGCAGGGCGAGGTGGACATATTGGTGGGGACGCTGAGCAAGTCACTGGGCTCCTACGGCGCATATGTGTGCGCGAGCGCAGAGCTGAGCGACTACCTCATCAACACAGCGCGCTCGCTGATCTTCTCGACCGCCCCCGGACCCCCGGCGATCGCCGGAGCGCTGGCAGCGCTCGATCTGCTGCAGGAGCGTCCCCATCGCGTGGAGCGCCTGCACGCGGCGGCGCGCACGCTGCGCGTCGCGCTGGCCAAAGAGGGTTTCCCCGTGCAGGCAAACGAGATGCCGATCGTGCCGATCGTGGTGGGCGAGGAGCGCGATGCGTTGCGCATGTGCCAGGCAGCGCTCACAAAGGGCGTGTTCGCCCAGGCCATCCGCCCCCCCACCGTTCCCGCGGGCACCTCGCGCCTGCGCCTGGCGGCGATGGCCTCGCATACGCCGGGGGAGCTGCGCCAGGCCGCCAAGACCCTCGGCGAAGCCGCCCGCACGCTTGGCCTTGACCCGGCGAAGATGGGCCCGCGCCCAGCTAACCGCCCGCGCAAGCCGCAAGAAGAGGAAGCACGCGACGCAAAGGAGCCCTCGATGGCGATGGACGGCCCCGCAATGGACGCCCCCTTTGACATCGAGCGCGAGATCCGCATCCGCCGCGCCGCCTAGCCCCGCGTGCGGGGCCTGTTCATCAGCGGCACCGACACCGGCGTCGGCAAGACGATCCTGAGCGCAGCGCTACTCGCAGCGATCGCCGCGGAGGGTGAGCCAGTCAGCGCCTACAAGCCAGTGGTCACAGGGCTGGGCGAGCCCCCACAAACATGGCCCCAGGACCATCGGCTGCTAGCGGAGATGGCGGGCATGAGCCCGCAGGAGGTGGCGCCGCTGCGCTACGCACCTGCCGTTTCCCCCCACCTGGCGGCAGCAATGGCGGGAGAGCGAATCGACTCAAGCAACCTGATCGATCACGCCCGCGCGCATGCCGGCACACCCGGTACACCTGACACACCCGGCACGGTGATGATCGTAGAGGGAGTCGGCGGCCTGCTCGTCCCCTTCAACGAGGACTTCACCGTGCGCGACCTCGCCGTCGCGCTAGCCCTGCCACTGCTGATCGCCGCGCGCCCAGGCCTTGGCACGATCAACCACACGCTGCTCACATTGCAGGCGGCGCGCTCGGTGGGGCTGGACGTGGGCGCGGTGGTGCTCACACCGTGGCCCTCGCAGCCCTCCCCTATGGAGCAGTCAAACCGCGAGACGATCGCGCACATGGGCGAGGTCGAGGTCGTGGGCCTTGCCCCGGTGGCACACCCCGATCGCGGCGAGCTGGCCCAAGCGGGCGCGCAACTGCCGTGGAGACGGTGGCTCAGGCCAGAAAGTTGTATCCCCAGCCAAACCTAAGATCAATCCGTGGCTGGACAGCGCAGGTGCAGAGACGCCTCCCTCCGGGTTGTTCCGGGGTCGTACTCCCCGGAGAAAGGAGGCGCCTATGCTTGTGTCTACGAGTGTTTTAGCCATCGCCCTGCTCGTCGCATTGCTGGTCATCGACCGGCTGGCGCGCTAGCAAGGTGCCTGGCGGTTGCAGCTAAGACGATCCCGGCAACCGCCAGGGACATGTTACAAACCCACGGCGACACCATCCACCACCGCCCCGGCAACCGCAGCCAGATCCTCCTCGCCAATCACATAAGGCGGCATGGCGTAGATGAGGTCGCGGAAAGGCCGCAGCCAGACACCGCGCTCGACGGCAGCGGCAGTGACAGCCCCTACATCCACCTCATTCTCCATCTGCACGACACCGATCCCACCGAGCACGCGCACATCGGCAACGCCGGGCAGATCGCGAGCAGGCGCGAGCCCCTCCAACAGCCCCCGCTCGATGCGCGCTACCTGCTCCTGCCAGCCTTCGCGGTCGAGCAGGTCAAGCGAAGCAAGCGCGACAGCGCAGGCCAGAGGATTGGCCATGTAGGTGGGCCCGTGCATCAGGGCGCCGCCCTCGCCCGCGGAGATGGCGTCGGCGACCCCCGCGGTGCAGAGCGTGGCTGCCAGTGTCAGATAGCCGCCGGTAAGAGCCTTGCCGACACACATGACATCTGGGCTGACAGCGGCATGCTCACAGGCAAAGAAAGCTCCGGTGCGCCCAAAGCCGGTAGCTATCTCATCGAGCACGAGCAGCAAACCGTGCTCGTCACACAGGCGGCGCAGAAACGCGACACACGCAGGCGAGTGAAAGCGCATCCCCCCCGCGCCCTGCACCACAGGCTCAACGATGACGCCGGCCAACTCATGGGCATGCCGAGCAACCAACTCGCGGACCTGCCCAGCCCAGGCAGGATCCAGCTCGCCGGCAAACCCATCAGGAGGTCGCGGGGCAAAGACGTGCTCAGCAAGAGCTCCGCTAAAGAGACTATGCATCCCTCCCACCGGATCGCAGACCGCCATGGCGCCGAAGGTATCCCCGTGATAGTCACCAAGCACGGTCAAAAGCCGCCGCCGCTGAGGCTGCCCGAGCGCATGCTGATACTGGAGGACCATCTTGAGGGCGACCTCCACAGCCACCGAGCCGGAGTCGGCAAAGAAAACACGCTCCAAGCCGGTAGGCGTCAACTCCACGAGCCGCTGAGCAAGCCGCACGCCAGGCTCATGCGTGAGTCCCCCGAACATGACGTGGGCCATGCGCCCAAGCTGCTCACGCAGGGCATCGTCCAAGGCAGGGTGGCGATAGCCGTGGATGGCAGCCCACCACGAAGACATGCCGTCCACCAGCTCACGCCCATCGGCCAACCGCAGGCGCACCCCCTCGGCCGCGACGACCGGCAACGGCGGCAACGAAGCAGGCAGCGGGGCGTAGGGATGCCAGACATGCCGCCGGTCGAACGCCAGCAGAGCCTCCCAGCCAGCCATGCGCTCTAGGGGGTCTCTGAGCAAGCGAGGCAAGGACGCAGCGAGCGTGGCGTGCTTAGCACGCGAGCGAGCGAGAACGCCACATCGCGCCGCTCAGAGGCTCCCTAGTCCTCGTAGAGGGTGAAGTCGCGCTTACGCGCACCGCACACCGGACAGAACCAGGTGTCGGGGATGTCCTCGAAGTTGGTTCCCGCAGGAATGCCCCCATCGGGATCGCCCTCGTCGGGGTCATAGATATAACCGCAGGACTCGCAGATCCAGCGCTGGAGGGTCTGGGTGCTCATGGTCCGCAGTTTACGTTACCGACCGCCTATCGCGCCGGTAAGGTCAGCGCATGAGTTCGAGGGAGACCGGGGTCGGCCAGGCAGGCGGCGAGGAATACAACGCCGGTGCAACCACAGCCGCGCGCCAGGCAGCAACGGTGATCCTGCTGCGCGGCGGCCAAACACAGCTGGAGGTGCTGCTGGTGAAGCGCACCCCCAAGGCGCGTTTCATGGGCGGCGTGTGGGTCTTCCCAGGCGGGGCGGTGGAGCAGAGCGAGGGCGAGGACGATGCGGCCCACCGCATGGCGGCGGTGCGCGAGCTGCACGAGGAGGCAGGCATCCTCCTGGAGGACCCAGCGGAGCTCGTGAAGTTCTCGCGCTGGATCACACCGGCGGAGGTGAAGGTGCGCTTCGACACCCACTTCTTCCTGGCCTCCCTGCCCCCTGGCCAGGAGCCGAAGGTGGACGGCGAGGAGTGCGTGGATCTCGGCTGGTTCACCCCCGCGGGAGCCCTGGAGGCCCACGCGCGCGAGGAGATCCTGCTGGTGTTCCCGACGATCAAGCACCTGGAGCAGCTGCGTGAGTTCACGACCGCGACAGACCTGCTGCGCGAGGCGTCGGGACGAGAGGTCATCGCCGTCCAGCCGCGGGTTGTTTTGGAGGGGGAGGGTGGCCGCGTGGTGCTGCCCGGAGAGCCGGGCTACGAGTAACGGGCCGCGCCGCACACCTGACTCGATGATGCGGCGCGCCTAACTCGACTGCCCGTCGATGACGTGCGTGACGGCGTTGATCAGCGCCAGGTGCGTGAAGGCCTGCGGGTAGTTGCCGAGATGGCGCCCGCTGGAGGCCTCAAGCTCCTCGGCGTAGAGGCCCAGGGGCGAGGCATAGGAGAGCAGGCGCTCGCAGAGATGGCGGGCTTGGCGATGCTCGCCGATCTCCGAGAGCGCTGAGACCAGCCAGAAGGAGCAGATCAAGAACGTCCCCTCCTCACCGCTCTGCCCGTCGTCGGTGTCCTCGGTGCGATAGCGCCGCACGAGGCCGTGCTCGCTCAATTCGTCGCAGATGGCCATGACCGTGGCCCTGACGCGCTGATCATCGGGGGGCAGAAAGCGCAGCAAGGGAACGAGCAGGTTGGAAGCGTCGAGCGCATCGGTGTCGTAGTGCTGGCGAAAGACACCCCGCTGATCGACTCCATGCGCCAAAATGTCCTCGCGGATCTCATTGGCCTGCGCCTGCCATTCCTGCGATACATCCTTGTGCCCACGCCGTTCGGCCATACGCGCGCCGCGATCCATGGCGACCCAGCACATGAGCTTGGATGAGACGTAATGGCGCGGCTCGCCGCGCGCCTCCCAGATGCCCTGGTCGGGTTCGCGCCAGACGGCCCAGGCGCACTGCACCTGAGCCTTGAGCACGGGCCACAGACGCTCGGGGATATGGTCGCGGCGTTTGGAGTGCAGGTAGACGGAGTCGAGCACGGCCCCGTAGACATCGTTCTGGCGCTGGTTGTAGGCGCCGTTGCCGATCCTCACAGGACGGGAGTTCTCATAGCCCTTGAGGTGATCGAGGGTCTGCTCGTGCAGGTCCTTGGCGCCCTTGATGCCATACATGATCTGCAGCGAGCCGTCCTGGTTGAGCTCCATGTCGGCGACATACTGGATGAAGTCATCGGCCTCCCAATCGAGCCCCAGCGCATGCAGGCCCCAGAGCGTGAAGCTGGCGTCGCGCATCCAGCAGTAGCGGTAGTCCCAGTTGCGCGAGCCTCCCGGCGTCTCCGGCAATGAGGTGGTCGGCGCCGCGACCACCGCGCCGGTGGGCATGAACGTGAGACCCTTGAGCGCAAGGGCGGAGCGCTCAAGGTGAACGCGCCAAGGGTGGTCGGGATAGGTGCCTTCGGCCATCCATGTGCGCCAAAAGTGCGCGGTGCGCTGCACATGGGCAGAGGCCTGATCGACGTCGCGGGGACCGCGCAGCTCTTCGGTCCAGGAGAGCGCGCAGAAGCGCCGCTCGCCCTCTTTGATGGTGTGGCGGGAGTGGGCGCGGTTGCCCTCGATGCCCATGCGAGTGTCGCTGAAGAGGCGAAAGGCGTGGCCACCGCCGGAGGCTTGCAGCGCCTCACCGTGCTCGTCAGAGACCCACTCCCAGCTGGCAGCCGTGGCGCCATACTCAAGCATCGGCTCGCAGACCATCTCCACCTGCACCTGGCCCTGGACGCATTCGACGATCCGCACAAGCAGATGATCGGCATCGAAATCGGTGGGCGGACGAGTGTGGCTGGTGTTGCGCTCCTCATCGTGCCAGTCGCTGATCGTCAGCGCGTCGATCACCTTGAACCACCCCTGCGGGGTCATCCAGGTGGTCTCGATCACGTTGGTGCCCGGTATGTAGCGACGCCCGGCAGGGACATACAAGCCATAAGGACCTACGCGAAAGCTGCCGGCGCCACGGTCGAGCATCGCGGCGAAGATGCTGGGCGAGTCAAAATGCGGCAGGCACATCCACTCGATCGAGCCATCGGAGGCCAGTAAAGCACCGGTATGGCAGTCCGACAGAAAGCCGTAGTCGGCGATCGGCGGGAAGGGCGAGTTCTCGTTGATGACGTCGGTCACTGCCAGGCGCTCAGGTCGGGGCGCTCGACGTCGCGCGGCAGCAGGCCCTCTTCATCGAGTTTGTCCAGGTGGGCAGCCAGCATGACGATCGCCGCCGGACGCAACTCAGCGGGCACATCCGACCAGGCATCTTCCAGCAGGTCGGAGATCGTGCGCCGGCCGGCGCCCAGCGCGAGGATCACTTTGTGCTCGCGCTCATAGCGATGGGCGATGTACTCCTCGACTTTGTTCTCCGGTTCCCAAATTGGCGGCCCGTGACCGGGGCAGAGCACATCGACTTCCAAGGTGGCCAGACGCGCCAGGCCGTGCAGATAGCTGGCAAGCGCTCCTGGGTAGGCGTCCACGAACACGCTGCCTTCGCCCAACACGGCGTCGCCGGTGAAACAGGCGCGCTCGGTGCGCAAAGCAAAATGGTCAACGGCGTGGCCTGGGGTGGGCACCGCTCGCAAAGGGCCAAAGCGGGTGCCTTCGCGCAACGTCACATCGACGTCCCCGCGCGCGGCGGCGAGCGGCGCCGGGCGCTCTTGCAGGAGCGCCTGCACCGCCTCGCTGTGATCGGTGTGGTCGTGGGTCAAAGCCACCCCGCCCAGGCCACCTCTGGCGTCGACCGTCTCCAGCAGGCGCTGTAGGTGCTCGGGCAAAGCCGGACCAGGGTCCACGACGTAGGCGGGGTGATCGCCCACTACCCAGGTGTTGGTGCCCGACAGCGTGAACGGTCCGGGGTTCTCGGCGCGCAGGCGCACGATCTCATAGCCGGCAAGCCGCTCGGCGTCGTAGTCGGGATCGGTGCCTTCAGCGCCCTCTGAATCCTCATGAGAGTCGCCTTCAAAGCCCGATGGAAACAGCGGGGCCATCCAGGGTAGTTTTAGCTCTTCCGGAGGACCCACCGCCGCTGCCCTCCGTCATTTGTGGGCGCCAGGGGCCATACAAGGCGCGGCAAGGGCGTGGCCAGGATCGTTGCCCAAGCGTCCAGACAGGGCCTAGACATGCCCGAATAGTCGAAAGGTCCTGTCTTCCCCACCCTCATTGAGCAAAGAATCGGCTCTGCAAAGCCAAACATCAATATTGAGAGAAGGTTTGCAGCGCCATAGACAGTCGTCTGGGTGATACACGTGTTGTCGCGTGGAGGACTCTTCTCAAGCCCATGCAAAGGGCAACCGAAGCAGTGAACAAATGAGCGAGGGATCTTGGCTTTGCCCCACTGAGCTTGACCGCGGTCGCGTCGTCGACGCCAACGATCGCGTGCGCACCATCCGCATGGTGGGCTCCGGCGCGGTCGGTGCGGCGCTGTTGATCTCAGCGCCCTGGATCGGATGGTGGACGCTGATCCTGTTCGCGCTCTCAGCATTGAATTTCATCAACGTCGATCGACGCCTGCGCACCAGCGCTCACCCCGAGCGGGTGAGCGCCAGCGCGATCGTCGTCACGGAGCTGTTGCTGGCGGGCGGAGTGGTGATGAGTGGCGGACCTCACTCCCCAGCGTTGCCCTGGATGGTGCTGCCGGCGGCGATGGTGGCCGCGCGCTTTCGCCCGCGTGTGGTGATCGCGGGGCTGATCGGAACGGTGCTGCTGATCCTGATCGCCACGGTTGGGGTGGACCCCGCCGCGACAGTCGATAACCCAGTCCCGGTGATCGCCACGTTGGCGCTGCTAGCCGGGGTGGTCTCGATCGTATGGGCTCTGCAAGCCGCCGAGCTTCACCACCGCGATGAGGCGATTCTCGATCCGCTTACGGGACTGCTCAACCGTCATGCTCTGATGCCACGCTTCATCGAGCTCTCCCACCAGGCGCGCCTCACGCAACAGCCCGTATGCATGGTGCTGTGTGACGTAGATGGCTTCAAGGCGATTAACGATGAGTACGGTCACGACCGCGGCGATGCGGTCTTGCGTGACGTGGCCTATGAGCTGCGCAAGCGCCTGCGCTCCTTCGAGCTGGTCTACCGCCTGGGCGGCGAGGAGTTCCTGATCGTGCTGCCGGGCGTGGACAGCAAGGCGGGGCTTGAAGTCGCCGAGCGACTGCGCGAAGCGGTGGAGCAAGCGCGACCCCTGGGCATCGAGATCACGATCTCGGCTGGTCTGAGCGCAGGCTGCGGCGAGGATGTCGAGTACGACACCCTCTTCAGGGCAGCCGATGCCGCGCTGTATGACGCCAAGCGCGCGGGCCGCAACCGGGTGGTCGCGGCAGACGCCGTGGTGATCGAGCTTGCAGCGGTACCCGCGGCGGTGGGCGAGCTACCGGGCCAGCTCCTCGGCGATGCCCTCGGCGGCCTTACCTAGCAAGTTGCCGAACTCATCGCCTAACTCGTTGCCCTCAAAGAGCGCACCGGGAACGGCCAGATCGAGCGCACCCAACACCCTGCCCTGCCCGTCGAACACGGGAAGCGCGAGCGAGCGCAGCCCATCTATGAGCTCCTCATCGTCGATGCCAAAGCCCTGCTTACGCACCTGCTCAAGCTCGGCGCGCAGGGCGCGCTTGGCGGTGATGCAGTTGGGTCCGTGACGTTTGGGGGTGAGCGCGACCAGCAGATCGCGCAACTCTGAGTCCGGTAGGCCGGCCAGCAGCACCTTGCCCATCGCGGTGCAATATGCGGGCAGCCGCGCGGAGGAGCCCAAACGCAGGTCGATCTCGTGCAGCCCCCGCCACCCGCGTAGACGCTCTAGAAGCATCACTTCGCCCTCATCGAGAATCGCCAGCGATACCGTCCAGCCGGTCTCGCGGCGCAGCTCGTATAAATAGGGACGCGCGCACTCGCGCAGAGACATCGACCCCAGCGCCGCCAAGCCAACGTCGGCACAGCGGGGGGTCAGCCGGTAGCGGCGCGAAGAGTTCTGTTCCAGATAGCCCAGCTGCGCCAGCGTGGCCGCATAGCGGTGAGTCGTGGAGCGGCTCATACTGAGCGCGCTGGCCATCTCGGCTATCCCCAGTGTGGGGCGCTCGGCGCTGAAGCTGGCGAGAATCGCCAAGCCGTGACCGAGCGAGAGCGAGTAGCGGCCGTCATTGTCAGGAACCCGGTTGGAGCGGTCTTCGGAAACCCGGCCGGCGCCGTCCAGATAGATCCGCTCGCTGCCGTTGCTTACGCGGCGCACAGCGAGCTTGTCCAAATCCCCGCTTGCGCGGCCGAGCGGGAAGGCGCTGCCTGTGTTTTCACCTTTGCCTGGGCGCCCGTACCTGACTCTGTTGGCGTCGCTTGATTCTGAACGCCGCATGTCGACTCCTCTCCTCGGCGACGTACTCGTTACCTGTTCGAACAAGATAGAAGATTTTGAATCCACCGCAAAGTCCGCCCAGGCGTTTGTCTCCGACCTCAAACGCCTGTACTGGCCGCGGCTAAACGTCAGCCGGCAGGTGCATGTGGAGCCTCACGGCGCTGCCGGAGGAGAACGTCCGCACCTGCACGAGCTCACAAAGCTGGTTGGCGAGCCACAGGCCACGACCACCCACGGAGCCCGGAGCTGGTCGCCGGCGACCAGCCAGCGGGTCTTCGATGCAGCCCTCATCGCGCACCTCACAGACGAGCACATCGGACTCGCACCAGATGCGCATGGTGCCGCGCCCGCCGCCGTGCAAGAGGCTGTTGGTGGCAACCTCATTGACAGCCAGCAGCAGGTCGGCGGCCCGACCATCGGACAGTCCGGCACGGGCGCTGTGAGTGCCGACCAGTGCTCGCACGTCGCGCAAGGTGCCCGCATCGAAGTCAAGAACAACCTCTCCATACCCTGAGGGCTCGGGCAGAGGCTCGTCAAATGGGAGCGCGAGCAGCTCGGCTCCGGGGTAATCCACACTGATGCCCAGCGACTCGCCCTCGCGCAGCAAAGGGTGGTTGCGGCGCGCCTGCGCGATCACCTCGGGGGCGAGCGAGAGGGTGTCATACGGACATAGCAGCGAGAAGTCCGGATCGGAGAAGACGACGTTCAAGAGCGCCTCATGGCGCTGGCACTCAGCCAGCTGCGCCGCGGTACGCGCGGCCCAAATCGGTTCGCCGATCCCCCACAGGCGCCGGCCGGGAGCGGCGTGCTTGGCAAGGAAGTCCTCCCACGCGGGGATGATGCGCGCCGGGTTGGCGCCCACCTCGACCATGTCCGCGGAGAGAACATGGCGGCGATCCTCGCCGAGCTCCCGGCGCAGCTGCTCGATCTTGGCCGCGTCGAGCACGACAAAGATGGGCTCGCCGGCCGCGATGGCTGTGCGGATGAACGGCAGCGCGCCGTCCATGAACTGCTGCGGCCCGGCATAGAAGAAAGCTTCGTGGCGATAACCCTCGATACAGGCGTTATGTGAAGTTGCCGCGCTCATACCGAGAAAAGCTCGATCTCATGGGAAACAGATTGTCCCAGCAAATCTCCCCTGCGACGGGGCAATGCAAACAAATGAGCATGATTTGCCGAGATGGACAAAAGACAGGCATGAGTCGTGCCCGATGAGGGTAGAGACCTCCAGCGAGAGGCCGAAGGTGGTCGGCAAAACCCACGATGAGCAACAGATGGAGGAGATCGAGATGGCAGCAGCCGCGACAATCACGCCTAAGCCGCGCTCCCTCCCCGGCGCAGGTGAGGACCCGCAGCAACTGTTCGTACGCTGGCAGCAGCGGGAGGATCACCAGGCTCGCGAGCAGCTGGTGCGACAGTTCATGCCCCTCACACGCAGCCTCGCACGGCGCTACGGGCGCTCCTCAGAGCCATTCGAGGACCTGCTGCAGGTGGCCTCGTTGGGCCTGCTCAAGGCACTTGACCGCTTTGATCCGGAGCGGGGTCACTCCTTCCAGTCATTCGCGGTGCCGACGATTCTGGGTGAGATGCGCCGCTACTTCCGCGACTCGGGCTGGGCCGTACATGTGCCGCGCGGAGCCCAGGAGCGCGCGCTGAAGGTACGCCACGCGCAGGAGCACCTGTCAAGCGAGCAGGGTCGCGCGCCCACGGTGAACCAGCTTGCCCAGTACCTTGAGCTCGATGGCGAGGAAGTTATCGACGCGCTGCAGGCCACGCAGGCCTACGAGACGATGTCGCTCGACACGCCTCGCCCTGGCGCCGAGGAGGGCACGCTGACCTACGGCGAGACCGTGGGGCGGGAAGATGAGCGCTACGAGTTGATCGAGCTTGACGCGACGGTCGTCTGCGCCCTCAAGCACATCCCTCAGCGGGAGCGCCTGATTCTGCGTATGCGCTTCGTCGAAGATCTCACGCAGACGGAGATTGCCGCGCGTATGCATATCTCACAGATGCAGGTCTCGCGCCTGCTGCGTCGTTCGCTTGAGCAGCTGCGGGTCCTTACGCGCGCTACCGAAGGGGTGGGTTAGGACATTCGCGCGGTCACTCCCCTTCCGCCTCGGTTTCCCGCCGACCGCCCCCTCATGGCCGCGCCGCCCAACGTCTCCCTGAGTCTGTCGAGTCGCCCCGAGAATGTCCTGCTCGTGCGCGAGACGCTCACAGGCGTGGCTGAGGCTATCGGGCTCGACAGCACTGTGCTCAACGACATCCGCACGGCGAGCACGGAGGCATGCAACAACGTGGTGTTGCATGCCTACGCAGGCGAGGAGGGGCCGTTGGAGCTGGGAATCTTCATCGGCGCAAGCATGATTGAAGTGGTGGTGCGCGATCGCGGCGCTGGAATCCGGCCACGGATCTTAAGCGCGCGCGACGCGGCACCTGGAATCGGCGTCTCGGTAATCCAAGCGCTGGCTCAGCGGGTCGAGTTCAGCTGCGCCGAGAGCCAGGGGACGGAGGTTCGCATGGAGTTCGCCACGCCGGGAACCCAGGCGCTTGAGCCACTGCCCAGGGAAGATCTTGCGCTTCCCGCTGTTGCCCAAGCCGAAGAGCTGGCAACCACACTGGGAATCGCGATCGCACCGACGCGCCTGGCAAGCGCCGTGCTGCCGCGCCTGCTGTGCGTGCTGGCCGCGCGCGCGCAGTTCTCGACCGATCGGATCTCCGATGCACAGCTGGTTGCCGATGCGCTTGTCGCACAAACGCCCGAAGCGATCGGTGGCAGCCATCTCGGCATCGGCGTCAGCGTGGCGCCGCGCAGGCTTGAGCTGCGCGTGGGCCCATTACGCACGGACCGTGCGAGCTGGCGTATTGTCAACTCCGCGGTCGCCGGGCTCAGCCCTGTAGTTGAGAAGCTGACGAACCAGTACGGAGTGGTGGCAGTTGGCTCTTCCGAGGCGCTGACGCTGCGCCTGAGCGATCAGCGCTAGACGTTATCTGCTGCGAGCATCGCTTCCTCACTCCTGTCCCTATGATCGTTGCGAGGGAGCAGTCGTCATCCACACTCGATCCAGTGCAAGCTACGCGGTAGACCTCCTGGTCGCGGCAGGAGTCGTGCTGGCGGCGTCGCTGGACCCGGCAACAACGATGGGGCACGTGGCGCCTGACGCTGCCACGGCTGGCCGATCTGTGCGTGATCGATCTGCTGGCCGAGGACAGCTCGATCAAGGACGTAGCCGTGGCCGCGACCGACGACGCAATAGCCCCCCAGCTGGAGAAACTGCGAGCGCGCCACCAGCTCGACGCGGACGGCGAGCATCCGGTCGCGTGCGTCATCCGCAGCGGAGACCCGGTTCTCCTGCCGGAGATGACGAGTGCGCTGCTGAGGTCTTTCGCGCAGGGCTCAGAGCACGCGAAGTTCATGATCGATCACGGCTAACCGATGGCGTGTCCGAGGCGGGCGCCCCAGGTAGTCCGCTCGGCGAGCAGGGACTCGATGAGCTGTGCGCCCACGCGCCGGGTATGACACTCGTGCAGCTGCTTGAGCAGATCGAGCTTGCGGCTCGGGCACGCACCGGCGGCAAGCCGCGCGATGACATCGCGCTCCTGGCGTTGCGCTGTGACGGCGCAAAAGCGATGCGCTAACGTAGCGCTATGGCTGCCCAGGATCATTTTCGGATCGAGATTCGAAATGCGCCCGATCGCGTGGTGCTGTGCTTGCACGGCGAGCTTGACCTTGCCAGCGCGCCGGCCCTGCAGCAGGAGATCGAAAGCGCTGGAGCCGACGCGGGAATGATCGTGCTGGATCTGAAGGAGCTTCAGTTCATCGACTCGACCGGCCTGCGGATCGTCCTGGCGGCAAACGAGCGCGCGCACGAGCGCGGACAGGAGTTCGCGCTGACGCGCGGCTCACAGCAGGTCCAGCGTCTGCTGACGATCACAGGTGTAGGCGAGCACCTGCGGATCATCGCCTCACCCGACGAGATTCTCGTCTAGCGCCGCCATCGCCGAGCAGGTCGGGCAAGGTCTGCGTGAGGCTGAGCAGCGGCGCGAACAGATCTCCATGGCGCTCCACGCGCTCCAGCAGCGTCGCGGGCTCGGCGCTGAGCTGCTGCTCCTTGCGGCGGCGCGACCCCTGCTCCACCTCCTCCCAGGTGAGCGGCGTGGAGATCGTAGGCCGCTCGCGGGCGCGGAGCGAGTAAACGCACACGGTGGTCTTGTGGGGATCGTTCTGGCTCCAGTCGATGAGCACCTTGCCAGGGCGCAGGCGCTTGGTCATGCGCGAAAGCACGACTCGCGGGTGCTGCTTCTCAAGCAGCTCGGCAACGGCGCGGGCAAAGGCCTTGGTCTGCTCGTAGCCGACCGGCGAGTTGAGCGGCAGATACACCTGCAGTCCCTTGGAGCCGGAGGTCTTGACGAGCGTGGTGAGCCCGAGCGCCTCGAACATCTCCCTGATCCAGAGCGCTACGCGACAGCACTCGCGCAGACCGGCGGGAGGACCGGGATCGAGGTCGAAGACAAGCATCGTGGGGCTCTCCATATCACGCGCGCACGACAAGCTCGTGTGCAGCTCGATGCTGGCGAGATTGGCGACCCAGATCAAGCTGGGCAGATCCGCCACGACGCAATAGTCGATCGGCTCCTCCTGACGCTCGCTCCAGATGGCGGCGGTCTGCACCCACTCCGGCCGGTGCGTGGGGCAGCGCTTCTCGTAGAAGTACTGCTCCTGGACGCCGTCGGGATAGCGCTTGAGGGTCAGCGGGCGCTCTGATAAGTGCCCCAGCAGCACGGGGGCGACGGCAGCGTAATAGTCCACCATCTCGCCCTTGGTGAAGCCAACATCGGGGTAGAGAACCTTCTCGCGGTTGGACAGGCGCAGCGTTCGTCCCCGCACCGCGATCTCGCTGTAGCGCTTGGTCTCGCGCAGCACCTCGTAAGGAAGAGCGCTGTGCTCCCGCTGCACTTCCGCGGCCGGCTTGTCTGAGCGCAGGCCCTTGTAGGAGGAATGGCGCAGGATGTGAGCCCGCGTCCAGTGTGAGAACTCGATCTCGGCGACCAGCTCGGGCTCCACGAAGCGCGCCCCCCGCGGCGGCTGCACACCGAGCTTGCTAAAAGGGCTGGAGCGCCGGCGGCGAGTCGCGAGCGCATTTGCGAGGCGCTCAAGCTCGGGCTCGTCAAAGCCAGTGCCCACGCGCCCGGCGTAACGTAGCGCTCGTCCCTCGCCCTCCTCCTGCTCGTCGTAGTAGCCCATCAGCAGCGCTCCGATCTGCCCGGAGCGCCGGCCCTTGCCGGCAAGCCAGCCGCCGATCACGAGCTCCTGGCGGTTGATGTTCTTGACCTTCAGCCAACTGCCACTGCGCTCCCCAGGGCTGTAGGTGGAGTCCAAGCGCTTGGCGAGCAACCCCTCAAGGCCGTGCTCAGCCGTGACCTTCAGAAAATCGCGCCCGCTGCCCAGGTTGTAGGCCGGCGTTCTCCAGGCCGGGCCATTGAGCTCCAGCTGCTCAAGCAGCGCTCGGCGCTCGCGATAGGCAAGGCCCATGGTGGTGCGGCCGTCGAGGTAGAGCAGGTCGAAGATCACATACGTCGCGGGCGTTTCGCGAGCGAGGCGCCGGATGGCGCCATCGGAGGTCAGATGCATGCGATTCTGCAAGCGCTCGAAGCTCGGGACTCCATGCTCGTCGAAGGCGACGATCTCACCATCGAGGACGGCCTCGCGAGCACCGAGCTGGCGGCCCAGCGCACGCAGCTCGGGGTAACGAGCGCTGACGTCGTTGAGATTGCGGCTCTCGATACGCAGACGCCCAGGACGCCAGTAGGTGATGGCGCGCACACCATCCCACTTGACCTCATACCCCCAAGCATCGCTGTTCGCGGGCAGCCCTCCCGCAAGCGCGAGCATCGGCACCAGGTGCTCGGGCATCGCTTCGCGCTCTTCGGCGGGAGGGTCCATGCGGTGAATCATCCAGTCCTTCTCGTCATACGTGCGGAACAGGGCGTATCGTCCGCGCAGCCGCTCGCCGTGAAAGACGACCACGAGCTTGCCCTCAGAGAGCTTCTCGCAGTCATAGCTGCCTTGGTCCCAGATGACTACACGTCCCGCTCCATAGTTGCCCGCTGGAATCTCGCCCTCGAAGTCGATGTAGGAGAGAGGGTGGTCCTCGACATGGATGGCCTTGCGGTTTTCGCTGGGGTCCTGAGGAATCCCATTGGGCACCGCCCAGGACATCAGGGCGCCGTCGCGCTCAAGCCGCAGATCCCAGTGCAGCCTGCGGGCGTGGTGCTCGTGCACCACAAAGCGCCCAGCGTGCGCTTTGCGCCCGGCGCGCGATCTTCTCGGCGCGGGCTCAGGCGTGCGATCGAAGTCGCGCTTCGCGCGGTACTCGCGCAGTTTGCCGGCGCTGCCCTTAGAAGCCATGGCCATCATTTGCTCTACCCATCATGGGGCGAGCGTATCGATCGAGTTTCGCCAGCCTCCCGCTGGGTACTCAGTAGCTAACGGGTAGGCGATGCAAGTAAGCAAGGGGAGCTGAATGATGACCTCCAGCATGAGATTCGAATGGGAAGAGACCGAGGCCGCCGCCACAGAAGCCGCGCAGATCGGCGGCATAGCGGGCGATGAGGACTTCGATCCAGCCGAGCGTCCGGTCATCGAGGGCGGCGGTGGAGAAGCGGGCGGCTTCGAGGAGGCAGAGCAGGCATTGATCGAGCATGCCTCACACGGCGATCAGCAGTCTGCCCACACAATCCTTCACGACCAGGGCCAACCCGAGGAGGAGATCGCGGGAGGAGCGGACGCGGAGGCAGACCAGGAGCGCAGCAGCGAGCAGGAGGAGAGCGCCGGATGAAAACCCCCCGACCCGATCGGAAGCCCCCGCCGCCAAGCCCGGACCCGGCGCCACCGAGCCCCCATCCCCCTGAAGTATTGGATGCACTGGAAAACGCCGAACGTGAAGCGGCACGACGCTGGCTTCTGCAGATGAGCAATCGCGATCGCAACGAGCGGATCGCCAATGGCAGGGCCGGCAAGCGGCAGGAGATTGCCTGCCGCTAGATGACACTTGTGCTCCCCCGCTCAGCCAGGCGGGCTGAGCGGCTCAAGCGCGCCGCCGGCGCCTTCGTCATCGGCCTCGTCGCTATCGAGTGAGGCAAACTCCCTGCGCAAGAACAGATACGCGACCCCACCGCCGATGAGCGGCACGAGGAACCCGATCGCCTGGTAGAGCACAACCGCCGCAATCGCCTCGTTGTGCTCGACACCGAACACGATCAGCATCCCCGCCATGCCACCGACAGCCCCAAGGTTGGCCGGCAGTGGAATCGAACCAGCCAAGCCGCCGATCAGGTAACACATCGAGACCACCGCGAAGCTCGGCACCGGGTGAGCATCGATGCCGATGAACGCGCCCTGCAACACGGCCATATCAAAGCCGAGATAAATAACCGCGCCCAGCACGATCTTCGTGCTGCCACGATGACGCAACATCCGCTTGATGTTCTGGACGGCCGCCGCGATGGTGAGGATGCCCTTGGCGATCCTGGGACGCCGGACTTCGAGTCGCTGAGCGAGCTGCTCCGCCCGGCGCGCGATGACGAGCGCCAGCATCAAGCCGACGACGATGACAACAGCGGGCAGGAGGCTGAGCAGCAGGTTTTCCTGTCCGCTGAACACGCCACCGGCAAGACCCAAGCCGAAAAACACAATCGCCAAGCCGTCGACGGTGGAGTTGAGAAACATCAGCGTGAACTGGCGCTCGCCGACGCGGTCCAGAGGCATGCCCAGGCGATGGAGCATCCAAGCGCCCACGCCCATGCTGCCGAGCGTCCCACCGGGCACCAGCATGCCCCCGCCAAGCTGGGCCCAGGCAACGCGAGCGCCGAGATGCTTGCCGCGTTCTCCTTGGCTGAGCAGGTCTTCGGGGTCCAAGATGCCGCGCCAGGAGATGACATAGCCGATCTCCGAGAGCGTCTCCACACCCATCGCGGCAAGCACCCAACGCAACCTGACGTTCTGCAGGTTTTCGAGCGCCTTCTCCAGGCCCGGAATCAGCTTGAGGATCAAATAGGCAAAGACGAGAAAGCCGACCAGCTTCAGCGCACGCTTGGAGAGATGGCTGCGTGCCTCGCGCAGCAGACTTCGCGTGCGGCGTAAGCGCTCCCGCTTGGTCTCCGTCGCCATCAGGTCCCTCAGGCCGGGGTTTCGGCGGCCAGACCCACCAGCTGAGCGCTCTGCTCCCAAAGACCCTCGGCAAGCGTCTCATCCTGAGCCTGGGCGCTGGGTTCCTGCACCTTCTCGTCTTCGATGTACTCGCCGGTTAAGGCACCGGCCTGCTCGGATAGCGAGAGCCATACCAGCGAGCGAGCGCCGCGCTGGGGGGAGCGGAAGAAGGGTCCGCCAAGCGTGGTGAGTACCTTCCAGATCCCGTTGTCGTTCTTGCCGAAACCGGTACGCACAACGCCGGGATGAAAGCAATTGGCGTGCAGCTCCGGGGCGCGCTTGGCCAGCTCGCGGGTAAAGAGGATATTGCAGAGCTTGGAGGTCCCGTAGACGCGCATGGCGGCATAGGACTTCTGCGACTGCAGGTCATCGAGATCCAGGCGTCCGGACTTGTGGGCATCCGACGCGGTGACCACGACGCGGCCACCGGCAAGGCGATCGCGCAGCAGGTTGGTGAGCAGAAAAGGCGCGAGATGGTTCAAGGCGAAGGTCTGCTCGAAGCCCTCGGAGGTATCCCTGCGCGAGGCGAACAGCGCACCGGCATTGTTGGCCAGCACATCGATGTGCCGATAGCGCTCGCGGACCTCCGCGGCAAGCCTGCGGACATCGGCCATGAGCGTCAGGTCGGCGACGTGCTCGTGGACCTGAGCGCCCCCGCCGGCCGCCCTGGCCTGCAGCGCGACAGCCTTGACACGCTCGCTGTCGCGACCCACGAGCGCGACCTCAGCGCCTTCGCGGGCAAGCTCGATCGCCGCAGCGCGACCGATGCCGCGAGTGGCTCCGGTGAGCAGAACGAAAGCCATTGCCAGGAACTCTACGTGTAAGGTCCTGGCGACTGTGGCGCGCCTGCCTGAACTGAGTCTCGCCGAGGCCACCCCCAGAGTGCGCTCGGCACTGGAGCAGCTGCCACCGCTGGCGATCTTCCGCGTAATTGCCAATGCCCAGGGCTCATTTGTCGATTGGCTGCGGTTCGGGCGGGACTGCCTCGACGGCGAGCTGTTTGACCCGCTCCTGCGGGAGCTGGCGATCCTCAGGGTCGCGCGGCTGACGCCAGGCGCCGAGTATGAGTGGGCACAGCACGTGCCGATCCTGCTGGCTGTCGGCGGCTCCCCTGAGCAGGTCGCCGCGCTTGAGAGCAACGAGGTTGAAGCGCAGGCGCTGGGCGAGGACGGACGCTTGGTGGTTCGCTTCACGACCCAGGTCGTGTTGGACGCGGCGCCCGAGGACGCGACCTTCAAACTGATGAGCGCGCGCTTCACCTCGGCCGAGATCGTGCAGCTGCTGCTGGTCATAGGCCAGTACATGATGCTCGCCCGCGTGATGGCAACCGCACAGCTGGAGGTAGACGCCGTGCTCGGCGCCGACGTGCTCGCGGGCATCGAAGCGGCCGACTCAAACCGGCGCAAGTAAACGCGCCTGCTATCCCGCTGCGCAGAAGTCAGGCGCTGCGCCGGCGCCGCAGAAAAGGCTCGCTGAGCGCCGGGGGCACATAGCCGCGGTCGGAGCGAGCCAGCGTGACACCCGGAGGCACGATCTCATCGATGCGATCCAATACCTCGCTCGTCAAGGTCACATCGGCGGCACCGAGCTGTGACTCCAGCTGCTCCATGGTGCGCGGCCCGATGATCGGAGCCGTCACGGCAGGATGCTGGAGCACGAACGCCAGCGCCATGTGCACGAGCGTAAGGCCACTCTCCTGCGCCAGCACCGCCAGGCGCTCCGCGGCGTCGAGCTTGAGCTGGTTCTCCGGGTTCTCAAGGTCATAACGAGCGGGCATGCGCGCGCTGCGGTGCGAGGAAGGAGGCTCCTGGCCCTTGCGGTAGCGACCCGTCAGCCAGCCGCCGGCCAGCGGGCTCCAGGGGATCACGCCAAGGCCGAACTGCTCGGCGACCGGCAGCAGCTCCCCCTCCACGCCACGAACCAGAATTGAATACGGCGGCTGCTCGGTTACAAACCGGCCAAGCGCGCGGCGGGCGGAGACCCACTGCGCCTGCACCACTTCATGAGCAGGGAACGTGGAGGAGCCAAAGGCACGGATCTTGCCCTGGCGCTGCAAATCGGTGAGCGCGGAGAGCGTCTCTTCGACGTCGGTCTCCCGTTCGGGGCGGTGCACCTGGTAGAGGTCAATCCAATCGGTGCCCAGGCGCCGCAGACTGTTCTCGACCTCCTGCATGATCCAGCGGCGCGAGTTGCCGCGCTTATTCGGGTCGCCGCCCGGTCCGCCAAAGGGAGCATCCGGCGAGACGCCCATCTGGGCATGAAACTTGGTGGCAAGAATCACCTCGTCACGACGTCCGCCGGCAAGCGCCTTACCGACGATGACCTCCGACTCTCCCTGGGAGTAGACGTCAGCCGTATCGATGAAGTTGATCCCTGCATCCAGCGCGCGGTGGATGATCCCGATCGACTTATCGTGATCGGTCTCCCCCCACGCGCCGAACATCATCGCCCCCAGACAGAGCGGGCTGACCTGCATGCCGGTGGGTCCCAGGCCGCGGTAGTTCATGCGCGCAGCATACGACGCGATCAGGAGCGCGAAGCGCCGGCGCCGACATCTGTCACTTCGTGCGTGCCCTCGGTGAACTCCTCGACGATCTTCGTGCAGAAGGCATCGAGGTCATCGGGCTTGCGGCTTGAGATGAGACCGTGGTCGACCACGACTTCCTCATCCACCCACTCGCCGCCGGCATTGCGGATGTCGGTCTGCAGCGAAGGCCAGGAGGTCAGCTTGCGCCCCCGCACCAGATCGGCCTCCACGAGCGTCCAGGGCCCGTGGCAGATAACCCCAACGGGCTTCCCCGCGGAGAAGAGATCTCGCACGAACGCGATCGCGCGGCTGTCGGTGCGCAGCTGGTCGGGGTTGGCGACGCCCCCAGGAAGCACCAAGCCGTCGTAGTCAGCTGCCTTGGCTTCCTCCAAGCTCTGGTCAACGGGATAGGTGGAGCTCTTGTCGAGATGGTTAAACGCCTGAACCTCGCCCTCCTGCGGAGCGAGTAGCACGGGAGTGCCGGCCGCATCCTTCACGGCCTGCCAAGGCTTGGTCAGCTCGACCTCCTCGATGCCCTCCTGGGCAACCAAGAACGCGATCTTCTTTCCCTGTAGCTCAGACGCCATGCGCTCCATCCTTTCGCTCTCACTTCCTTCAGATCTCTGTTTCTACCCTCGGCCAGCCTCAGCTAACAGCTTCAAGTCGGCGATCCGATTGCAGGAGCCCGCCGTCGGGTAGAGCACCTTGCGTCCCCGCCCACCATTTCAAGGAGAGCTAGATGCCGGCGATAAAGAGCAGCAGCGGAATCCTTGCCGATGACATGCGCGAGGAGCGCGAGGGAATCGTGGCGATGCTGTCCAAGGCGTACTGGATGGAGATCGAGACCGTGATGAGCTATATCGCGAACTCGGTGAACCCCGACGGTGTGCGCGCCCAGGAGATCATCGCTTCGCTGCGGGAGGACATCCAGGAGGAGCTTGGGCACGCCACTCAGTTTGCGAATCGCATCAAGGAGCTCTACGGGGTGGTGCCTGGCTCCCAGGAGTTCAAGGCGGAACAGTCCTACCTGCAGCCGCCCACGCACCAGAACGACATCGTGCACGTCATCAAAGGCGTGATCGCGGCAGAGTCAGGGGCCATCGACTACTACAACAAGATCGTCCAGGCGACCGACGAGAGCGATCCGGTCACCAACGACATGGCGATCGCGATCCTGCACGATGAGGAGCGCCATCGACGTCTTTTCGAGGGCTTCCTACGCGAGTACGACGAGAAGCCTTCACGGCCCTAGCGCGAGGAGAGGGAGCAAGGCACGGAGGACGGGCATCAATGAACGGCGAGGAGGCGCGCCACGAGACATCGCATGAACGGCTGGATCGCAACCTCGAGGAGCTGACAGGCGAGCTGCGCGTCATCGTCACCGGCGTGCAGGTGCTGTTCGCCTTCCTGCTGATCGTCCCGTTCAACACGGGGTTCGCCCACATTGGGCCCTTCGAGCGAGTGGTCTATTTCGTAACTCTGCTGCTGGCGGCGCTCGCCGCGGCCTGCACGATCGCGCCCTCCGCCCAGCACCGCTTCCTCTTCCGCCACGACGACAAGCGCCATCTGGTGTTCGTCTCCAACCGCATATCGATCGCCGGCCTGGGGTTTCTGGCACTGGCGATGAGCGGCTGCCTCCTGCTCGTGGCCACCAAGCTCTTCGGCGCACTGGCGGGCGCGCTCACGGTTGCCTTTGGCGCGCTCCCATTTCTGGTGCTGTGGTTTGCCATGCCATTGCGACGCAGAGCCGAGCTGGATAGGACCCTGCGTCCAAGAGATTCCGAGCGAGCTCGCTAGGCCGCTGCGGTTTCGCCAAGCCGCGCGAGGGGAACATCCCGGAGATGAGCCTGGACGAGGAAGGTGAGAACGCGTTCGGCTCGGGAGAGCCTTTTACGGTCGGCGTCGAGGAGGAGCTGTTCCTCGTCGATCCTCTCAGCGGACGTCAGACAAACGCTTCGGCGGCCGTGCTGGAGCGGCTGGGGCCGGTGCAAGGAACGGTGGAGCGCGAGCTGCACGCCTGCCAGGTGGAGCTGATCACCGATGTATGCGCCAGCGCCGCGGAGGCGATCGGCGCACTGGAAGGCCTGCGCCGGGCGGTGGTGGCGACAGGCGCAGGCCTGCTGGGCTCGGGCACGCACCCCTCGGCCGCCGAGGGCGAGGCGGAGATCACCGACAAGGAGCGCTACGAGCGCATCCGCGACCTGCTCGGGGATGCCGTGGCAACACCGGTAGGAGGGCTGCACATCCACATCGGGATGCCGGACGCCGAGACAGCCATCCGTGCGTTCAACGGCCTGCGCCGCCATCTGCCGCTGCTGCAGGCGCTCGCCGCCAACTCGCCGTATCGTCACGGGCGCGACACCGGCCTGGCCTCGGCGCGCGAGGTGACAATCCGTGGCTGGCCGCGCTCGGGCGTGCCGCGTGCGATGCACGACTACGCGGACTTCTGTGCAATGGCGCGGCTGCTGGCGCGTGCGGCGGACGTTCCCGACTACACCTGGTTCTGGTGGAAGTTGCGTCCACATCCCCGCCTGGGCACGGTCGAGATCCGAGCGCTCGACACTCAGACCTCACTGCAGGACACCGCCGGTCTTGTGGCGCTTGCCCACTGCCTTGCCCGCCATGCCGTGGCAGCCGATCCCGCGCCCGACCCGCCCACGGAGGTGCTTGAGGAGGGCATCTTCCGGGCGGCCCGCTTCGGCGTACGCGCTCGGCTGCCTGATGCGAACGGACAACTGCGCGGAGTCGAGGAGCTGCTCAATGAGGCGCTTGCGCTCGCGTTCGCTCACGCCGCGGAGCTGGCCTGTACGACCGAGCTGGAAGGACTGCCAACGCTGCTGGCGAATGGCGGCGGAGCCGGGCGCCAGCATGCGGCGTATGAGATTGCAGGCATGGACGGTCTGCTGCGGGAGCTAACCGGGCTGACGGGCCTGCGCGGGCGGGCTGGGAGCAGGCCGCAGATGCCCTAGCGAGATCTGTCCCGCCCAGGCAATCTCAGCAGCCTCCGAAAGCGTCGGCGAGGATGAGCGCATGGTCGAAGGCAAGCTCGGGCAGACTGTCCAGCGCGAACCAGCGCGCCTCGCGCGCATCGTCAGCGCCGGCAACCGTCGTCTCACTCGATATTCGCGCGCGATAGACGACCGACACCGTCCAACCGCGTGGATCTCGCCCCGGCGTGTCATAGACACCCAGCAGCTCCACCACACCAACCTGCAGACCGGTCTCCTCGGCCAGCTCCCGTGGCGCTGCGTCAGCGACCCTCTCCCCCTCCTCTACAAAGCCTCCAGGGAGGGCCCAGCTGCCGGCGAATGGAGGACCGGCACGCTGAATCAGTAAAACCCGCTGAGCCTTGCCGGCGCCGGCAATCACCACAACATCGACTGTCAGCATCGGACGCGGGTAGGCACCGCCGGTGAGCGCTCCCTTCACGGGTACACCTTACTCAGCCCGACGCGAGGCGATCCCGCGACGGTAGGCTCTGTCAAGTCCACGAAAGCGGAGGATCAAGATGGCCGAGACCCCAACACTGTTTGTTTGCCATGGTGACGACGGCGGACCACGGATACATCCGTGTCGCCGCGTGCAGGAGGCGCTCCGCGCCGCAGACATCGAGTACGACAAGGTGATCGCCGCCCACGGCAGTCCCATCCCGTTCCTGCGCAAAGGCTCGCGCGAGGAGCTGCGTGAGGCGACCGGTGCGAGGAAGCTGCCGGCGCTCAAGCTGCAGGACGGTACGGTCCTCATCCATTCACGCGCCATCTTCGCCTGGATCGACCAGCAGCAATAGCCGCGATTCGCGCGCGTGCAGCCACGCCTGTATGGTTACCCAAGGATGGCCGTCAGGACCGACGTTGTCCTTGTGGGCCCGACGGCCCGAGATTCCCTGTACCTCACACTGCATCGAGAGGTTCAACTCAACGAGGGAAGGTAAGGACGAGTGATTCTCGCTACTAGTTATCCGTTTCTCGAAGTCGTCTGGACGATGTTCGTCTTTTTCGCGTTCGTCGTTTGGCTGTGGATTCTGTTCACCGTGCTGGCGGACATATTTCGTCGCCACGACACCACAGGCATGCATAAGGTCCTGTGGATCGTCTTCATCATCATCCTGCCCTACATCGGCGTGTTCGTCTACCTGATCGCCCAGCACCAGGGGATGACCGAACGCGCAATCAAGCAGCAGGAAAAGGTCAAGACTGAAGTCGATGACTACGTTCGCTCGGTGGGCGCACAGACGGACCCTGCTGAACAGATCGCCAAGGCGAAGGACCTGCTCGATCGCGGCGCGATCAATCAGGCCGAGTTCGATCAGATCAAGCAGAAGGCGCTCGCGAGCTAGCGACAACAGCTACGAGAGCACAAGCCTCGCAGGAGCCGGCAGGCCATATCACGGTCTGTCCGCTCCTGCGCGTGCGAACGTAATCCCGGAGATACGCTCACCCCGCAAGTACCTCGCGGGCACTCCTCAAGCCCTCAGGACTTCAGGGTGCAGGATGTCAGGGTCATGCCCAGGGATGACAGTGAAGCCGGCGTCCCGCATCGCACGCAGGCGATCCGCGGAGTGTCCCTGCTGCGTGTGATCGTCGGCGAAGACCGGAAAGCGATGGTCATCCAGGCCCGAGGCGAAGTGGGTCACATCGCCACCGAGCACGAGCTCGCCGATGCGGACAGACTGGTGGCCAGGTGTGTGCCCTGGAGTGAGTAGAAGCTCAATACTGCCATCGCCGAGAAGGTCGCAGTCGCCGTCGATCAAGATCACCTCACGATCAGCCTCGGCGTAGTCGCGCGGTAGGAAGGCGTTGTGCTGCACGGCGCCATCGTCATGGGCGGCCTGCCATTCGCTGCGCTGGATCACCAACGGCACGGGGGTTGGAATGAGTTTCAGAGCGCCGACGTGGTCCCAGTGCAGGTGTGTCAGCACAACCTTGGTCAGCGTGGCTACGTCGATCTGCTCGGCGACGCTCTGCTCCTGCTCAAGTGTGAATATCGCAAAAACGTCCGGCCGCTCGTAATAGGCGGCTGGGTCGGCGATCGCAGCAGGATTCAGGCCCGTGTCGATCAAGATCCGCTCGGTCGCGGTCTCGATCAGATAGGCAGGCACGGGGAAGCGGATCGTTCGATCCAGGTCGTCGTCCTTGCGCAGAACCCCAGCCGGCGCTGTGAACCACCCCACATTCAGCCGTTCTATCTTCACAGCCTCTCCCCTCAATGTCGTTGCTCAGCAAGTGGCGCAAGCAGATGCTAGTGCGAGCGGGCGCTCTCATCACGCCGCGAACATCGCGATCTCCTCGGCAAGCCGATCGGGCTGAGCACGCTCACGACGACGATGGAGGATCGAGAAGCGCTGTTCGCGCGGTTGGCCGAGCCGAGCCTGCGCGCGATCGGCATGAGCGCGCGCTGCTCTCCGGCAGGCGCCAAGAGGCGTAGCATTCAATGATCGACATCGAGAGCCAGGAGAAGACGTGCCGCGCTATCTGATCGAGCGGGTCTGGGATCCGATGCAGGAGGAGGAAATGGCGGCCAAGGGCGCCCTCTCCAAGCATCTCCTGATTGAAAACACACAGCTCTCCCCGGTGGCATGGGAGCACAGTCATGTGGTGATGGACGAGGAGGGGCAGCTGAAGTCCTTCTGCATCTATTCCTCGCCCAATGTACAACTCATCCGGGAGCACGCCGAGCTGTTGGGTGACCACACGGTCAAGGGGATCTACGAGATCGGCGGCGACATCTCACCCGAGGACTTCGACTGACCCTTCGACGCGAGGTCGACGGTAGCGTGATACTCCGCCATCGCGGCGACAGCGCGCTGCATGCGTGCGCGTCGCCTGCGTGTCTCGTCGTTCTCGGGGATCAGCTCAAGCGCCTGGTTGCACAGCAAGACAGCCTCATGCGGTGCCCATCCCCTGCTGGCCTGCTCTGCCGCCGTGAGCAGGTAGTCGGCGGCGTTCGCGGCCTCGCCGGCCTCACGCCAGTGGTGGGCAAGGATTACCGCATAGGCGGTCTGATCTCCCGCGGCGTGCTCGATGAAATGGGCAACCACAGCATGGCGCTCGCGGCGAGCGGCCTTGGGGAGCGTCGCGTAGGCGACCTCGCGGACCAGCCCGTGCTTGAAGATCAGCTCCTGGTCGCCGCGAATACGCGAGGAAGGGCTGTGGCGGACCAAACCGCGGCGCTCAAGGCCGCGCAGCGTCTCCTGGAGCTTGCTGTCGCTGCCGAGCGCTTCGAGCGTGCCCTGCCAGAAGACGTCACCAACCACTGAGGCGTCGAGGATCACCTGATGCTCGCGTGCCGGGAGCTGATCGAGTCGCGCCGCGATGATCGTCTTGATGTTCACCGGGAGACCGGCGGCGCCGTCGGCGCCCTCAGCGTCCCCCTCCGAGAGCCATGCCGCCATTTCCTCGATGAAGAGTGGATTGCCCGCGGCCTCGCGCTCGACGCGTTTGGCGAGCGCTTCCTGATCCGGCCTGCCGGCCAGGAGCCGGCACACAAGGTCTCGCGCATGAGTCTGCGTGAGCGCCGGGAGCTGCACGGTGACATTGGTCGGCAGGCGAGCCCAGCTGGGCCGGGTGTCCAGGAACTCCGGCCTGGCAAGCACAAGCAGAAGCAGGGGAACGTCCCCCAGCCGGGCCGAGAGCCCCTCGATGAGGTCCAGCAGACTGTCATCTGCCCAGTGCACGTCCTCCAACACCACCAGGGTGGGCTGCTCGCGGGCGAGAGCCTCAAGGAAGCGCTGAGCGGAGGCGAACAGAACCAGCCTGTCCTCCACCGTATCCTCAGCGAGACGAGCCAAAATTGAGAGATGCGTCGCCAGCTCATGCGCTTGTGTCACCGCAAGCAGCGAGTTCAGGCGTTCGCTGAGCTTGCCAGCGGCGACATCGGCGGAATCGGTGGCAAAGATCCCGCATGCCTCCCTGATGATCTGTCCGAATGCCCAGTAAGCAGCAGGCTCTCCATAGGGCAGCGGGCGACCACGAAGCACCCGCCCCGCTTGGCCCTCCACACGCGCGGCGAACTCCCGCGTCAATCGTGTCTTGCCGATTCCGGGCGCTCCCACGAGGGTGAGCAGCTGGGGATGGTGCTCGCTCGAAGTCCGCGCCCAAGCACGCGAGAGAAGTTCCAGCTCGGTATCTCTGCCGAGGAACGGGGCGGCCGAGACCGGACGGTCAGCGGGCGTCGAGGTGGCAGCACGAGCGACCCAGGCGAGCAGCGCGTCCTCCTTGCCCTTCACAACGATCGGCTCCAGCGCCTGGTAGACGATCGCCCGCGCGCTGGCCGCCTGGGTGTCCTCGCCAACCAAGACGGTCGCGGGCGCAGCGGCAGCCTGCAGGCGGGCCGCGGTGTTCACCGCGTCGCCCATGACGGTGAGCTCCCGCCGCCCGTGAGGGCCTAAGGGGGCAAAGATCACCTCACCAGTGTTAATGCCGATGCTCACGTTGAGGCCGCCAAAGTCAGCGGCCTGCTCAGACGCGCGCCGCTGGATCTCAAGCGCCGCGCGAACGGCGCGCTCGGGGTCGTCCTCGTGAGCGACCGGGGCCCCGAACACCGCCATCAGCGCATCGCCTATGACCTTGTCCACGGAGCCTCCGAAGCGCTCGACGATCCTGCCCATCTCGCGCATGCAGCGATCGACCATCGCACGGATCTCCTCGGGATCGGTGCGCTCGGACAGCGCGGTGAATCCCGACAGATCAGCGAACATGACGGTCACCCAGCGCCTCTCCCCCTCGATGCTGTCAAGGGGGACCCCACGAGACGCCGAGGCAGACCCGCGCGGGGCCTCGGTGTCGGTATCAGTGTCGGTATCCGAGTCGAATGCAGCACCGCAAGCTCCGCAGAAGCGAAACCCCGGCGGGGACTCCGCACCGCACACGGCGCAGGTGTGGCTCAGAGCAGCCCCACACTGACCGCAGAAGCGCTGCGTGCCCTCGTTGACTTCACCGCAACTGGAGCAGTGAGCCTTGCCAGCCAAGGTCTAACCCCCTGGAGCGTGTGGTCGCAGTCCTTGGAGCATGCTGGTGAGCACGCTGCCGACGTCTTCGCGTGCACGAATCGGATCCTCGGCGCCGGCGATCGCCATGCATCCTTCGAGTATGGCGCCGGTGAGCATGAGCGCAAGACTCTTCAGCGGCAAGGGCTGAATGACCCCGGCGCGGATGGCGCGTCGCAAGGCGCCGCGCAGCACGACTGCTCCATAGCGGGTTTCGACGCGGCGGATCGTCTCCGCATCGAGCACCGCCTGCGCGTCGTGGAGCAAGATGCGCTGCACGGAAGGGTCAAGATGAGCGTCGAGCATCGCGTGGCATCCGGCGCACAGGTCCGCCCACGGGTCGGGCTCCAAGAACGCCGTTGCGGCACGCTCGGAGGCCTCGCGCTTGACCTGTTCATAGACGGCGGCGAACAGCTCCTGCTTGCCGTTGTAGTGGTGGTAGAACGCCCCCTTCGTGACCTTCGCGGCCTGCACGATCTCATCGAGGGAGGTGGCGGAGTAGCCCTGCTCGCCGAACAGCTTGCGCGCGGCCCGCAGGAGCGCCAGACGGGTCATTTCGCCCTGTCGCGCCTTCCCGCTCTTGACATACGTACTCTGAGTATGCATCATGGATACCCTCAGTATGTTAGCGAAGACCAATAGGAGAAGACAATGCCCAAGTACGTGATCGAGCGCGAGCTTCCCGGAGCCGGAAACCTCAGTTCCAAGGAGCTGCAGGAGATCTCAACCAAGTCAAACCACGTCATCGGCGAGCTCGGCCCGGAGATCCGCTGGCTCACCAGCTACGTCACAGACGACAAGCTCTACTGCGTCTACGTCGCCCCCGACGAGGACATCCTGCTTGAGCACGCCCGCTGCGGCGCCTTCCCCGCGGACCGTATCTCCAAGGTCTCAGCGGTCATCGACCCCTCGACCGGCGCCTGACGCCATGGCCGAGAGGCGATCGTCTGCGGGGCGGGAGCCGCCGGGCTCGCGGCAGGCGCGATGCTGCGCCGGGCGGGCGTTGACACACTGGTGCTGGAGCGCTCGGATCGAGTCGCGGCACGCGCAGGCAGTTGTGGTGGCTACCGGCTATGACCACGATCCGTACATGCCCGACTGGCCGGGTCGGGAGAGCTTCAGCGGCGAGCTGATCCACGCCTGCGCCTAGGCGCGTCCAGTTGCGACGCTCGATCGCATCGAGCACGTCGCATACCACTGGGACCTGCTCTGCAATCGATATGAACGTTAAGGGAAGCGGTCTCCCACCCCATTGGGGAGGCGCTGAGCAATATCTCACCGAAGCACAGGGGGTGTAGTCTCGTCAGACACCCACGAGGAGAGGACCCACCCCATGGCGGTCGGGATCAGGCTTAAGTTCAATGGAGGCACGCAGGAGAACTACGACGCGGCCCACGAGGCGATGGAGGTCGACACGAACCCGCCCGCGGGAATGCTTGTCCACTCGGCCGGGCCGATTGACGGCGGCTGGGGCGTGCTGGACTTCTGGGAGTCCCGTGAGGCATTCGATGCGTTCGTCGCAGAGCGTCTCATGCCTCGCCTCCACGGCCTCGGCGATCGCGGCTTCCCGAACCCACCAGATGTCAAGGAGTTCCCAGTCCACAACCTCCAGATGCCTTAGCGAGCGAACTTTCGCACACGCGGATGTCGGAGATGTGGAACAGTGTGGCGCCTCGATGGGAGGCTAGCGCCCAGTTTGTCGATGAACATCTCGCGCTGGCTACGGAGACGCTGCTCGATGCAGCCGGAATCAAAGAGGGCGATGCGGTCCTGGATCTCGCAGCGGGCCCAGGGGGCGCCGGCCTGGCCGCGGCCGAGCGCGTGGGCCCAAACGGCACAGTGGTGCTCTCAGATGTTGCCGGGGAAATGATCGCCGTAGCTGCACGGCGCGCGCACAGATATCCGCAAGTAAGCACTGCTGTCTTTGACCAGAGCGCGATCGTGGCTGAAAATGCTCACTTTGACGCTGTGATCAGTCGACACGGCTTGATGTTCGCCGAGGATGCGGCAAAGACGGTGCAGGAAGTCGCACGCGTTCTACGACCCGCAGGACGGTATGCCACGATGACCTGGGGGCCTCGAAAGCAGAACCCATGGCTGGGGCTGATCTTGGATGCTGTGAGCGAGCAGTTCGGCGTCCCCTTCCCTCCGCCGAACATTCGCGGACCATTCTCGCTTGACAATGCCACGCTCCTGACATCCGTCCTGCGGGAAGGCGGTCTAGCCGGCGTGGAGATCCAGACCATGGCAACGCCAATGCATGCAGCCTCATTGGAGTCCTGGTGGGAGCGCGTGCCGAACCTCGCCGGCCCACTGGCAATCGCATTGGCCGGCATGGAGCCCGACATCCGCGAGGAAATCAAGCAGCGTGCTCTCAGCTTGGGAGCGAGCGCTTCACGCCGCGAAGGAGATCGGATCGCGTTCGCCGGCTCGGTCTTGATCGGGTCCGGGCAAGCGCCTGCGCACTGAACCACCCGCCTTCGGTAACAACGTCTCGGATCGAACATCTCGGAGCGGCCCCTCGCCAGGGGTGTATACATGAGAGTCGGTTAGATGAGACTTCCAAACGCCACGCACGCAGCACACCCGTGGGTGATCGCGCAGATTGCGCCCGACTTCGAGCTGCTCGATGTCTGGGGCCTACCGGCAGAAGGCGGTGCGGAGGAGTTCGCCACGCTCGTCGAAATCGTAACCTCGCTGGATCCCACGAACGGCGATTCGAGAGCCACTCGCGCGCTCTTTGCGGTGCGCTTTCGCCTCGGAGAATGGTTTGGCTGGGACGATGCCACCAGCAAGCTTCCGGTGCCAGGACGCAGCGAAACGACATTAAGCGCTCGCGTGCCAGAGGATCTACGAGATACCGTGACGCAGCCCGTTCTCGTCGGCTCAACGAAGTTTGTCCCCATCTATCGGACGGACGATGAGTGGGCCGCGGAGATCTCAAACAGCACGGTGCACGCCGTAATGCAGCTGGCATGGGTCGAGCAGGGCGAGGGCATCTACCGTGGGCAGATGGGCGTCTACGTCAAGCCGCGCGGCAAGCTCGGCGCCGCATACATGGCGCTGATCGGGCCTTTCCGACACCTGATCGTCTATCCGGCGTTGATGCGCCAGATCGCGCGCGCGTGGGACAGCCGTCCCCGCGCAAGCTCACCTGCTTGATGGGCGATCTCCACCGGAACGCGCTGGTCGTGCTCTATGACGGCGAGTGCGGGTTCTGCCAGGTCATGCTGGCAGTGCTGCTGAGGTGGGATCGCGCGCACCATCTCAGCGCCGTCCCCATTCAGTCCAGACGGGGCGAGCAGCTGCTGGGAGATATGTCCCCTCAAGATCGTATGAAGTCATGGCATCTCATCGCCGGCGATGGCGCAGTCCACTCGGGGGGTGCCGCAATACCCGTGGCTCTCGCCGCCCTACCCCGAGGCGTGCTACTCGCCCGTATCACGTCGCGGTTCCCACGCGCGACGTCATGCTCGTATGAGTGGGTGGCGCGCCGGCGCGTGCTTCTCGGCCGCTTATTGCGAGCGCGAGCGCGCGCCTGGGCCGTGCGAGTCATCGCTGAGCGTGGCCGCTCGGATCAGATCAAGCAGCAGACGCCGGTTGCATCACCGTGAAAGAGGCTCCCTGGGGGTCGATAAAGCCGGCGAAGCGTCCGATCGGCATATCCATTGGCCCATTCGTGACGGTCGCCCCAAGGGCGCGGGCCTTCGCGACGATGCCATCGCAGTCGGCGACCGCGAAACACACGCCCCAGTGCGGCGGGATCTCAGCCGGGAAATAGTCGTCGGTCATCTGCATCATGCCCCCAACCTGCTTCCCGCCCAGCTGCCAAACCGTGTACGTCTCCGGTGCGCCCTCGAACGCGGGAGGACGCCCTTCCCAACCGAAGACTGCTGGGTAGAACGCCTTATCTGCCTCGGCGTCACGGGTGAGCACCTCGTTCCAGCACAGTGAGTTGGGCTCGTTGACGAGGTCGGCGCCGGTGAAGGTCTTCGGCTGCCACACGCCGAACACGGCACCGGTGGGATCGGCGAAGAGCGCCATCCGCCCGATGTCCATCACATCCATGGGCTCAACCACCACCGAACCACCGGCCGCCTTGACCTTGGCCGCGGTCTCCTCGGCGTCAGCGACGCTTATATAGGTGGCCCACGCGGTGGGCTGACCCTCCTGCATGTGGCCCATCAGGCCGGCGATGTTCTTGCCGTCCTGCTGAAACATGCGATATCCGCCGGTCTCTTCGCCGCCCGGCTCGGTCGCGCTCCAGCCCATGAGCTGGCCATAGAACTCCGCGGCGGCGTCGGTGTCTGGCGAGGATAGTTCCACCCAGGACGGGGTGCCAGGTGCGTACTCGGGCATGGTTCTCCTTTCGCGGACGGTACTTCACACTAGCGTGGCAAATCGGCGCGGGGAATGCACGCTCCTCAAGAAACTCGCCGGGCGCCCAGTGTCACAGGCGCCCGGCGAGGATCGTCAGTGGCGAGCGATCCCAGGAAGCACCTGGGTGCCTTCGATCTGGACCGCTTCGAGCGCATCGGGGTCCAGCCCGAGCAGGTCGAGGATCGTCGGCGCGATCTGGGTCGTCTCGACCCACGGGCGGTAGGTGCCCGGCTGCACCGCTCCCGGCGCGTAGAGAACGATCGGCACATCGCGGTCGGCCGGGTTGGCGCCACCGTGCTCAGCGATCTTGCTGCCGCCGGTGTACACCACGCCAACCTGCACCACACCCCACACGTCGGGGTGGCGTGGATCGCTGAGCGGCACCCCGAAGTACTTCGCCGCGTCCTTGCCGGCGAAGATCTCGGCCAAGCCCGAGTGCGCCAAGGTGCGCGTGCTGCCGTCGTAGGCGACACCGCTCGCCGTGTGGTTCCACAGGTATGCCTTCACGAAATCGGCAGCTTCTTGGGAGGTGTTGGACAGGTAGCTCTGCCAGGCGTCGTCGTCGGTGCCGGCCACGATCAGAGCACCGGACCCAGGGTGAGCCGCTTCCCAGGCGGCATTGATCGCTTCGATGATCGGCCCATCCTTGATCCTGACCAGCGAGCTCGGGTCCTGTGGCGACTGACCGTGCTTGGCCGAGACGATGATGGCGGTCGAGTCCGCGAGACCCTGCGCTTGGATCTCTGCGTCCATCGCCTGCAGCTGAGCGTTGATGTAGTCGAGCGCCCGCTGCAGCAACGGCCCCGGCGTGGTGGTGCCTGGCAGGTAGCCGCCGTTCAGGCCATCGGACTGCAGGAGCTTCTCGGCCGTCGAGACGGTCTGGAAGTTCATCCCCAAGATCGCCGGCACGCCGACCTTGGTTTTGCGGCTGTGGTCATAGCCGTCGATCTCGTTGAGCACCGCCTGGACCTTGTAGGAGTCGTACTGCATCGTGGCCGCGTTGTCTCCGGTCCAGCTGATTTCACCGGGGTAGGGATTGCCGCTGGGTTCGAGCGCGATGCTGTCGATCTCAGGCGTGAACAGGTCGTCGATGCTGTTGCCCGACGGCCCCTCCAAGGCTTCGTAGGCGGGGTGCTTGTCCGACCATGCGGTGCGCAGGCCGTGATCGTGCGCCACTTCGAAGATCGTGTTGACCTCAAGATATTCGTGGGGGTAGATGGGCTTGCAGGTATGCGGGTTGACCGGCAGCGCGGCCGGATTGAGCAGAGACTGCGGCTGAGCGGTCATTTCGAGAATGCTCCCCGGCAGGCCGGTGAGACCCTGACCGGCGTCGAGCGCAGTCGCGTCCTTGTCGTCTGGGGAGTCATAGATGACTTCTCCGCCAGTCGGCTGGCCGTGACACGAGGTCGTCCCTGCGGGCAGGACGGCATGGCTGTACTCGTCGTCGTAGTAGATGCCGGTCGTACGCGGGTTGCCGCCGGTGACCTGAGCGGTCATGCCGGGGAACGAGTCGGAGGGGATCGGCGTCTGCGCGCGTGCGTACTCGGCACCCCCGCTCACGAGCTTCGCCAGCTCCGAGCCGGGATGATTGCCGACATACCATTCGAGATCTGACTGATGCAGGCCGTCGACGGAGATCAGCAGCACATGGGAGACGGCGCTCCCGTGGCGGTGTCCGTGATCTCCCGAGGGATCCGCGAAGACCACCGCCGCGGGAGCGCCAACTGCGACGGTCCCGACGGCAAGCGCGATGCCGGCAGCACGATGTATTCGTCCGAGCATGAACCTCTCCTTGGTTTGCGGGTGAGCAGTTACATGCAGTCCTATCCCGCGGCTCGCGCTGCGAAGTTGCCGAGCGGTGGAGATCCTGTAGCGATTTCGTAAATGACCGGTCGTCAATATGTCGAGAGCAGCTGGAGGTCTTCAAGGTCGGCGCATGCGCCGACCTTTGATGGCGCACATGTGCGCCATCAACTGGGCGCGCATGCGCGCCCAGAGCAGGGCCGCATGCGGCCCTGCTGCCGGGCCGTACATGTACGGCCCGGCCCCCATCAAGAGGGAGCGACGCCGGTAACTACACGCCCACCGTTTGCCGATCCTCGCGCCGTCGATCTCCTGCTCAGCGCGACCGTGACCACGATCAACCAGAGCAGGAGGGCGAGGATCGGCACAAACGCGACAGACCCGAGCAGCAACACGGCCACCACAAGGCTGAACCGTGTCAATCTCTGGCCGAACAGCCCGGCCGAGCGCGCCTGCAAGCTCAGGCACGCGATGCTCAACGAGGCTGCCAGCATCCCGGCGACGCCCACCATTCCAAATCCGACGTCGTTGCCGAACCGCAGCAGCTCAGCGCTCGGGATTGGCGCTGAGCCGATCAGGGCACTCGCCGAGATGCTCGCCATCAGGACTCCGCCGGCGGCGATGCACGCTGCCGAGATGCCCGCCGCGACGACCGGGAGCGGGCTGACAGAGCGCGGTTGCGCAGCCGCCACGACACACGTCCAAAGGTGAGTCAAGAACGCCACCAACGACAATGCCGCGAGCACGAGCAGGATGCCCGTCGCGAAGTGCCCCACCTGCTTGCCGTGGCTCGCGTAGGCCGCGACCCAATCCGCGTTGGACGCGGTGGCGCTCGGCGCCGAGCTGACGGCGACGCTTGCGATGAAAAGGACTACGAAGGCGATCGCGCTGATCGGCGCGACTCGTTTCACGCTCATGAGGACTCCTCTGGTTTCAGGTCGGACATTGCATGCAACGTATGTCTCCGAGCAGTCCCCGTCATCGCCCGCGCGGGCGATCCTCGCTTGAGCGAAGGACGATCTATGTAGACGCTCAGGTCGTTCTCGCGGATGAGCTCAGATCGTCATGAAGGACGACGCCCCTCGGCGGCCGCGGCGCTACGTTCCAGCGATGCCCTATCCCGCGCGCAGGCCGCTCGCGCTGCTTCCTCGCCTGGACCCGGTGCGGGTCGACGAGCTCGCGGGCGTGCTGTTGCTGATCGAGATCGAGCTGCAGGTTTGGCTGAGCCCCGATCTCAATGATCGGCTTTGGTCCGGGCTGGGTGGCGCGGCATTGGCGATCGGGGTCGCGGTTCGCCGTCGCTGGCCGCTTGGCGCTGCTCTCCTGGCGTTTGGCGCGGTGACGGTTCAGGACGCGCTCGGCGGCCGCGTGACCCACCATTCGGTGGGCGCGCTCCTGGCGATATTCCTGATCTTCTACGGTGCCGGGGCGTTCTCGGTCGAGTGGCACGCATGGCTCGCGCTGGGTCTCGGAGCAGTGGCGATCGGCGCGGATGCCCTGATCTCCGCGACGGGCCTCGCGGAAGTCGTCTTCCCGGCGATCTTCCTGCTGCTGCTGCCGTGGTCGGTCGGACGGATGCTGCGCGAGCGCGGCGAGCGGGAGCGAGAGCACCGAGAGAGCGCCGAGCGACTCGACGCCGAGCGTGAGCAGCGTGCCGCGACAGCGACCTACGGCGAGCGAGCGCGGATCGCGCGCGAGCTGCACGACGTGATCGCCCACAGCGTCTCGGTGATGGTCATCCAGGCCGCCGGCGCGCGCACGGTCATGGACTCCGAGCCAGATCGGGCCGAAGCCTCGCTGCAGTCGGTGGAGCGCGCGGGCCGCGAGGCGCTCACGGAGATGCGCAGGCTGCTCGGGGTGCTGGGTGGCGGGGACAAGCTACGAGGACTGGCGCCCCAGCCGGGGCTCGCGGACGTGCACGATCTCATTCGTCGCACCTGCGCGGCCGGCCTCAGGACCGATCTTCACGTCGAAGGCGAGCCCGCGCCGCTCTCTCCAACGCTTGATCTGTGCGCGTTTCGGATCGTCCAGGAGGGGCTGACAAACGCGATCAAGCACGCGGGCCCGGCGCGCGCCACCGTGCGGGTGCGGTGGAAGGTCGAGTCGCTGGAGCTGGAGGTCTCAGACGATGGCCGCGGCGCGCGCGCCGTCAATGACCTCGCCGGCGGGCACGGCATCGCCGGCGGACATGGCATCGCCGGCATGCGCGAGCGTGCGGCGCTTCACGGCGGAAGCCTCCACGCGGGCCCCAGCACGAGGGGCGGCTTTGTCGTGCGCGCTCATCTCCCACTCAAGGCGCAGGCCGCTCGATGAGAGATCTCCGGCGCCTCGACGTGCTGTTGGCAGTGACGATCGCCGTCGAGCTCGGGCTGGAATGCTGGCTGGATCGCGCAACCCCGACGATGCAGCGGTCCTTCGAGACGATCGCGATCGTCCTCTTCACGGCGCCGATCGCGGTGCGGCGACAGTGGCCTGCCGGAGCACTGCTGTGTTCCTCGGCGACGCTCACAGCTCAGGCGCTGCTCGGCGGCGAGCTGGGCACCTCCAACGGCATCGGCATGATCCTGACGTTGGCCCTGCTGGCCTACGCCGTCGGCGCGTGGCTGGACATGCGAGACGGGCTCGCGGCGCTGGGCTTCGCGGGCGCCATTTTCATCGGCTTCGTGCTGCACACCGAAGCGAGCTCCTCAGGCGCCCTCGGCACGGCGATCTTCGTCTTGAGCGTGGCGTTTGCCGCGCCGTGGTTCATCGGGCGCATGGCACGCGAGCGCAGCCGGCGCGCGACGGCGTTCCGGGTGCTCGCGGCGCAGTCCGCGCTGGAGCAGGCAGAGCGCGAGCGCGTAGCGATCGCCCAGGAGCGCGAGCGGATCGGCGCCGAGCTGCAGGACATAATCGCGCACAGCGTGAGTGCGATGGTGGTCGGAGCCGGCGGCGCCAGGCGACTGCTGCGCAGCGACCCTGAGCGGGCGCGCACATCGATCCTGACCGTCGAGAGCACCGGGCGCGAGGCCCTTGGTGAGCTGCGCCGGCTGCTCGGCATGCTGCGTAAGGACGAGGACCCACAGGCGCTCGCTCCACAGCCAGGACTCGACCAGGTCGCGGCGCTCGTCGAGTCGGCGCGGGACGGAGGCATCGCGTGTGAGCTGCAAAGCGAAGGACAGCCCGTCGATCTCACACCGGGGGTGAACCTCGTCGGCTACCGCGTGATCGAGGCGATCCTGGCTTGCGCCCTGGTCCATCGCACCGCCAGCGCGGCGGTTGCGATTCGCTACGGGCGAAGAGAGCTGGAGCTGGAGGTCCGCGGCGATGGCACGCCCGTGGAGCTGGAGGCGCAACTGCGAAGTGTCGCCGCGCGCGTCGCGCTCTACAACGGCAGCCTTGAGACACTGTCCGAAGGCCACGACACGTTCTCGGTGCACGCGCGCTTGCCGCTGGGAGCACCGATGCCGGCATGAGCGCCACCGAGACAGCCACCGACGAGACAACAACGGCCCAGGACCCGAGCATCGGCATCTTGATCGCCGACGATCAGGCGCTTGTGCGAGCAGGCTTTCGCATGATCCTCGAAGCCGAGAAGGACCTGCGCGTGCTCGCCGAGGCAAGCGACGGCGCCGAGGCTGTCGAGGCCGCGCGTGTTCACCGACCCGACATCGTGCTGATGGACATCCGCATGCCGAACCTCAACGGCATCGAGGCGACCCGGCGCATACTCACGGCCGGCAAAGAGCCTCCGCGAGTCCTGATACTGACGACCTTCGACCTCGATGAGTACGTCTTCGACGCGCTGCGCGCGGGCGCGAGCGGCTTCCTGCTCAAGGATGTCCCGCCCGAGCAGCTCGTCAGCGGTATCCGCCTCGTCGCAGGGGGCGATTCGCTGCTCTCCCCGCCGTTGACTCGCCGGCTGATCGAGACCTTCATTCGCGCACACCCGCGCGCGGTGAAACCTCCACCCGAGCTGGAGGAGTTGACCGCGCGCGAGCTGGAGATCCTCAAGCTGATCGCGCGCGGCCTCTCCAACGCCGAGATCGCCGAGCAGCTCGTGGTCTCCGGCACAACGGTCAAGACGCACGTCGCCCGCGTGCTCTCCAAGCTCGGTCTGCGCGACCGTGTTCAGGCAGTGGTGTTGGCATATGAGACGGGCGTGGTATCCCCTGGGGAGAGCGAACCGCAGTAGACCCTTTGGATGGACGGTCGAAGAAGGTGATAAGCGAGCTTGCACGCGCGGGTCGCGGCTGAGCACGCCCTGCTGAGCACGCCCTGGTCAGAGACATCCCGAGCCCGAGCTCGCCGCACCCTCGCCAAGGGGGCGAAGTTCGAAACCACCAAAGGAAACAGCAAAGAAGCCATCCAAATCAAAGGCGAAGCCCAGGCCTTCACGATCGGCGTCGCCGTCGTCACGTGCGCGAGCGTGACGGGGGAAAGCAGCGGCGCCGTCGAATTCCCAGCCCATGTCATAAAAGGCGTGTCCAAATTCAGCGAATGCAACCAGAACTTCGTGAAAGGCGAAGGAACGAGTCGCGCCAGCGCCGCGCTTTGCCTCGATCACCGGCAGCTACCCGGTTGAATTTGAATCGCCGGCCAGGAACCATGTCTTTACATTTAAAAACGGAACCGCCGAATCGGAAACCGTCACCTGCCCCAACCTAAAATACCGATTCAGGCTGACAAACCTCGCGTTCGGCCTCACCCTGATACCCAAATTCTATGCCTCTGGCGAATTCTGCAAAGCGATCGAAGGTGGCATTTCGCGCAACGTAGAAGTCACGTATTCGGGCTGCAGCACAGCCGTCGGCGGCCTCTCCAACTTCTCGGAACCCACGGCGAACGGCGTGTTCGACCTGGGTTGGCTGACGAGGGGAACCCCCTGTACGTTCACATTCAAAAACGCGAATTCGACATGCTACCGGCAGGTGTTGGAAACCCCGATATTCCAGCTGGGCATGGTGAAACTCGAAAATCACCTCGAAGAACTCGAAATAGAACTCAGCGTAAGCCCTCTGTCCGACCACGTGCTGGACGCTAACTGCCCCAACGATACCACCAACACGATCTACAACGCCGACGAATACAAAGGCAAAGTCCTCGTGCGGGGAGTGAAGGTGATAGCGCCGTGAGTCCACGCTAGTCGATGCCACACGTCCTTGAGGCGCAGCTGGGCCAGCTGCGCCTCAAAGATCGCGCCGGCACCGGCGGCTCGTTCTACCGGCGTCGGAGATGCCCGAAGGAGCGGAGCACGTAAAGCTGGGCGCTCCTCCCCCAGGCAGGCCGTAGGGCGTCGGCGTGCTCGACCTCGTCAACCCTCGACCTCTCGTCCCATATAGCCGCTCGACTGTCTTTGCAGCGGATTTGCAGCGGCCGAACCCACGAACACACACATCTGGCCCCCCGCAAAGCCTGTATTACTGGCCCAATCGCGTGCGTTCGTGCGTGCTATCAATCGGGGCCGAACGGTTCAAGTTGGCTTTGTAATACGGTTTTTGGGCTCTCTGCAAACGTCCCGCAAACACCAGACCACCCCCAGACCGGGGCTCGCAACCGCCGAGACTAGGTGTATGCCATAGCGAACATACGCATGTCATTGTGGCACCGAGCCAGCCGAACAGTCCCGCTTTCGTCCAATCCAGGCGTCTCGACCGAGCGATCTCGAAGTCTTGCTTTCGGCGGAAAGCACCACTCTCGCCGAGAGTGTTCCTTTCCCACCACAACATAACGGTCCGCGCGCTCTTCGCACGGGAAAACTACGACGACTTGTAGTAGATTAGGGAAGGATCTTGTTGGAGGTGTGTCCTTTGACCTAAGAACGCCTCTGCGCAAGCAAACCCCGCAGCCTCGAGAGCCGCGTAGTAGGTCGCTGACTTCCGAGATTGCACCACAGAAGGGACAACTCATGATTCGTCCAAAGACCAAAACGCTGGTAGTGCCTGTGTTCGGTCTGCTACGCCCGGTGAGTGGCGTCAAGCCCAGCACCAAGAGCGCGGGGCGCCGGCGCAGGCGCCCCGCGCTCCTCGGGCTCGGAGCGGTCGGTGTGGCGCTCGTCGTGGGAGGCTGCGGCTCCGCGGCCAGCACACCGAGCACCCCTGCCCAGACGCCCGTCGCTCCGGCGGCCACGGTGAGTACGCCGATTGCCGCGCCAACTAAGGCCCCGACCCCAACGAGCACGTCGGCCACAACGGCAACTCCCACGCCCAATGCGACGCCCACCGCTCCGGTGACTCCGGCCGCAAAGAGCCCCGACGCGGGGATCCCGCAGGGCAACGGTGGGGACGCCGACCCTGACAACAACGGCGGCGCGAACGACGAAGACGGCCCGATCTAGACACGACCGTGACCGCCACGTGCGAGGGCGTGGCGGTCACGGTGATCGTGTTTTGCCCGCTTGCCTTGCCATACACGGCGCCGAGCGCAGTTAGCACGATCACTCGCAGGCTGGAGAACCGCTCGGGAAGCTTTCTGCCCTCGCCGGCATCTTAGTTCCCAGTCCGATATACTATGCGTTGTAGTAGATAGCGCTCGCCATCAAAAAATCTGCTCCCAGAAAGGAGCCCACCCCATGCAACCTCATGGTCACGCGTCATCCAAAGCATCGCACGCGCTCATCGCCGTTCGCGTGCTCGGAGCCATCCTGCTCCTGTTCGTCGGAGCCGACCACTACTACGAGTACTCCGTAGACGACTACTCGGTCCTGCCGACGATCGGGACGCTGTTTCTCTTGAACTTCATCTCGGCGAGTGTGATCGGCCTGTTCCTGCTCGCCCCGGTGAAGCGCATCTTCCACCGCCTCGGGACCCCTGTTCTGGAACTGGCGACCCTCAGCGGGTTTGGCATAGCGGCGACTTCCCTCGCGGCGCTGCTGATCAGCGAGCAGACGCCTCTGTTCGGATTCATGGAGTCCAATTACCGGCCAGCGATTCTCGTAGCGCTCGCCTCGGAGACCGCCGCCGCGCTGTGTCTGGCACTGTTGCTGGTCCTCATGCGCCGCGCCAGGACTGACAACAAGCGCGGCTCGAGAACGCGCGTCGCTGAGCGCTCGCAGGCGAGCCCTGGCGCGATCTGAGATCCACGGCGCTTCGCTGTGTTACACGCTGGGGCTGTTGACCGCGATCTTCGTGCCCTCGCCCGAGCTCAAGGCGTTGCGTGTGACCTTGGTTCGTGCACGCGAGGACGCGCGCCTGGATCGGATGCGCGGCGGCACCGGCTGGGGGTTCATCCTACGTCACGACCGGCGGATGCCGACCACGTGCTGGGAGTGACCCCGCCGTGCTTGGCTTGGCCGCCAGGTCTCCACCGTCGCTGCCCGGGCACCCGCCACCCGACATTCGCCACACACAGCGCCACCGCGCGCAGGCCTTAACTTTTTGCTCTATCGGAGATGGTGCCGACGCTCACGCTCGAGGTCGACTCGAGCGCCGGCCTGTCGGGAGAACGCGACGGTGTCGAGGTGCTTGGCGCGTCGCGCAGAAACCGCCAGATGGACAGGGGCGCCATCACCGTCAGCATCGCCGCGCTGGTCGCGCACCACTCGCAGATCGCGTGGATCGAGAACAGCTCGCGGTAGGTCAGGTAGCCGCTGAACGCGAAGCCCACGAGCGTGAGCGCCATCATCGCGAAGCGGGTGTTCTCGTTTTCGCGGGCCAGCAGCAGGCCGAGGATCGAGATGTAGCCGAGCAGGCCGATCAAGGCCACGGGCACACCCGCGAGCTCCGAGTAGATGGAGCTCTGCACCTTGATGCAGCTGTCACCGGCGGTGCATACAGGCTGAATTTCGGCGTAGTGGACATACGTCAGGTAGCCCGCGATGCCGAGACCCGCCACCGTAAGTACGGTCAACGTGATCCTTAGGCTTCGTGCACTCATCGTGAACCTCCCGTGGTAGTCCTAGTCAGCTCTTGGCTAGCTTTGCGATCGCTGCGTTGAACGAGCCCGGTTCGGTGAAAGAGCTCGGTTCGAGCTTGCTCGTGGTGCCCCCCGAACGCCCGATCAGGAACGCGGGGGTACCGTTGAGGTTCGCGGCGCTGGCCGCCTGCCCGTCGCTTGCGAGTTGGCTTGCCAGAGCCGCGTCGCCGCGGTCGCTCCTCCACTGCATGAAGTTGAGCCCCGGGACCTGGCTCGCGATGCCCTGGATGTAGCTTTCCGTCGCGTAGCCTGAGTCCTCTTCGCCCTGCTCGTTGTAGAAGGTCTCGATGAAGTTCCACATCCTGTCCTGCTTGCCCGCCGCCAGTGCCGCGAGTTGCTGGGCGTTGAACACTTCAGGTTCGCGCGTTGCCGTCTCCAGTGAGCGATATTCGATCTTCAGCTCACCGCCGCGCACCCACCTTCCGATGATCGAAGACAGAGCCGACAGCGTGAACGCCTTGCAGACCGGGCACTCCAGGTCGCCGAAATACTGCAGCGTGACGGGGGCCGTCGGTACTCCGAGCACGTTGGCCCTCTGAGGAATGCCGTCGACGAGGTCGCTGACTTCGTGGACGACCGAGCTCTGTTCGGTCTTGGACTCCGGGATGCCGTGTTTGGCGCTGCCGCCAGTGGCGAGGAGGACCACGACGATCCCGACCACCACGGCGGTCACGACGATCCCCAGCAGCCGCAGCCTCGTTCGCCGTACGGCCGCGGCAGCCCCTGCTTCCTCCAGCGCCTTGCGCAGCGCCCGCGTGTGATCGCGGCGCTGCTTGCGCGTCAGGTCCTCTGGCTCTCGCTGGACATTGACTCGACTCATGGCGCCTGGGTCTCCCCATACGGACTTCTCCGGCGTGAGCTCATCGCGTGCCTGGCGGGAGACCCCGGCGAGGCCGGTGGGTATCGCGGGGGGACATGGGCACGCAACTCATAATACTACACATCATAGTACGAGACGGCATAGTAGCTATGCGGCCCTGGTGTAACCCGAGGTCTCCACGTCAGCTCGTACTCAATGCACCGAGAGTGACGGATTGCGGAGCGCCGGACCGACAAGCCGGGGACGGTGATCCTGCAGAGCTTCTGCATGCCAGCCACCTCAGGTCCTGGTTGGCACGCCCGGCCCACCCGGCATTGCCCGCTGGATGCCGCGCAGCATGCGGCTGAAGACGCGGTGGTGGATGGGATAGAGCAGATACCAGTAGGCGAGCCCTATGTAGCCGGCGGGATCGAAGACCGTCGTCTGACGAACCACGCAGTCGTGCCCCGTGGGCTCGACCTCGAACTGCAGCCACAGCCGTCCCGGGATCTTCATCTCCGCCGCCAGTTGCAGCATGCGGCCGGACTCCAGGCGCTCGACGCGCCAGAAGTCGACGGTGTCGCCGACGCGCAACTCATAAGGGTGGCGGCGACCGCGCCGCAACCCGACGCCTCCGCGGAGCGTGTCGAGCAGGCCGCGCAGCCGCCAGAACCAGTCGGCTGCATACCAGCCGGTGCTCCCGCCGATGCGCTGGATCGGGACGAACGCCTCCTCTGGCCTGCGTCGCACGCGCACGGCGCGCGAAGCGACGAGTCGACGGCCGAACGTCAGCCCGCCCCAACGCAACGGCCGCTCCTGCGGCAGCGCGTCCGACCAGTGCGTCTCGGCGAACTCCCGGTCCTCGTTGACGAGCGCCCGCTCGATCGCCGCCGGCAGGCCACGCCTGGCCGCCGTGAACGCCGCATCCGCGGCAGCACTCGTCACGATCGTCTCGTTGCGAAGGCTGTCGACCATCGCCGCCGCGACGCGCCCATACACGGGCGTCAACAGCCCGAGCAGCATGCGCGATGCGCGCGGCGTGATCAGCGTCGTCCGGACCACGCGCCGGCGCAAGCCGCGCTGGCGAGCATACTCGCGCATCACGTCGGCGTAGGTGACCTGATCGGTGCCCCCGATCTCGTATACCGCATCCACCGGGTGCTCGAGCTCGATTGCTGCGAGCAGATAGTCAATGACGTCCTCGATCGCGATCGGCTGGGCCAGGGTCTCGACCCACCGTGGCGCGACGATGACAGGCAGGTGCTCGACCAACGCTCGCACCGTCTCAAACGAGGCGCTGCCGGAGCCGATCACGATCGACGCACGCAGCTCGACGGTCGGCACGCCACCATCTCGCAGCAGTCGCCCGACCTCGTGGCGACTGGCGAGGTGCGGCGAGAGATCATCGTCGTGTCCGAGGCCGCCGAGGTACACGATCTGCGCCACCCTGGCGGCTCTTGCCGCCTCGGCGAAATTGATTGCGGCGCGGCGGTCGAGCTGCTCGAAGTCACCGCCACCGCCCATCGAATGGACGAGGTAGTAAGCCGTATGGATTCCCCGTAAGGCGGTATCGAGCGAGCCACGATCGAGGACGTCGCCCTCGACGACCTCCGTGTGCGGTCCGACTCGATTACGGAGTAGTTCCGGCCGGCGTGTCAGGCAACGCAACGATCTGTTCGCAGTCTCAAGCCGATGCAACAAGCGACCGCCGACGTAGCCGGACGCGCCGGTGATCATGATCGGTCGGTCTGAGGTGACTGACATCCTGGGACAATCTACTATACGCTGTAGTAGTTAGCAAGTGGCTGCCGCGAGAGTGCTCCCGCAATGAGCCCGGCAGGCGCTGGCCGCGCGGTGAGGGCTATTGCTGCGCGGGCGCGACCGGCTGCGACGTTTGCCGCGTCCGGGCGTAAACGAGGCCCGCCAAGCCGGCGGCCGCGGGAATCATCGCCAGGACCGCGACGCAAGGCTGGCTCGAGAGAAATGGCGGCGCCAGGGTCGCCGACCCGACCGCCGCATGTGCAGCGAGCACCGCAACGGCAACCAGCAATGACAGTGCCGCCAGGACGCCGAGACAAAGAGCGACGGGAAACCGCCACTGAGCGCGCTCGCCGAGCAGGTAATCGACTCGCTCGGGATCAATCCCGAGCGAGTCCGCACTGCTTGCCTGCGAGAAACTGAGCATGGCGCTCGCGAGCCCTGAGCGCTCCACGCCCACGGTGAGCACGGCGGCCTCATCAGCGCTGATCTCAGCGAGCGCATCCTGGCGCTGGACCAAGCGACGCATCCCAGGGATGAAGAACAGCCCTGCCGCCAGGACTCGGCCGCACGCGAGGCGCAGCGGGTCGTGGCGTATGGCATGGTGGCGCTCGTGGGCGAGCACCGCAGCGAGCGCCGGCGCGTCCAGCAACTCCAGCGCGCCAGTCGAGAAGTACACGCGTGGCCGCAACAGACCAGCGCAGAACGCCTGCGGTCGCTCGTCGGTGATGACCCACGCCCCGTCGAACGGCGCCGGCGGGCAGGCCGCGAGAGCTCGCCTGAAGCTTCGGTCGGCGAGGAGCTCACGCACCAGGCGCAATGTGGCCGCCCCAGCCATCAGCAGGCCGAGCCCGGCAAGCGCCGTCACTACGATTGCGCCGGCGTTGGCCGCCGGATAGGTGAGCCGCGCTCCGAAGATCGAGACCACGTGCGAGGCAGGCCCTGACGTGACCCGCCACGACTCGAACAGCCGGGTAATGACAAAGACCGCCGAGGCCAAGCCGAGCAGCCCGAGCAGCACGCTGGCGCCAAACACCCGACCGGTCGCGATCGCTGCTGGTCGTTGCGGCTCCAACGAGACTCTGGCCGCGCTCGGCTTGATGGCGGCCCTGGCCCCACGAGCAGCGGACCACGCGGGTGGCACGGGAGTAGTCATCTCCCTGGAAAGCCTAGACGAGTGGGCTCCCCGGATCCGCTGGAGGCTCGAACCCGAGCGCAGAGACAAACCTGCAGCTCGCGAGCCCTCCGGCTGGCGCGGCCTCACCATCGATTCCGACCTCGCTCGGTCGAACAGGCCAAGCTGGCCGCGAGACCCTTGGCGACCATCTCGTCCTTGGCGGTGAGCCTGCCAAAGCACCCGGTCATCACCCGGCGCTGCGGCCGGGATCGTGATCCACGCAGCCAGTCCAGCGCGCCCCGCCAAGCTTGAGCGCGTGGTATCGCCAACTCATATGGGATGTCGAACGCAGGGACGGAAGTGGTAGTAGACATCTCCAGAGCAATACTACTACATCGCGTCGTAGTCGTGCTTTGCGGCGGTTGCGGTGGCCGCTCATCACGAGAGCCAAGCTCCATTGCTACACTCCGTCGTAGATGGCGTCACCAAAGAAGAGCGGATCGCCAGCGCTGCCGCCCCTGCACGAGCTCGAGGCCGAGGTGATGGAGGAGGTTTGGTCTCAGCGAGAGGCGACGGTACGTACCGTGATGGACGCACTGAACAAGCGCGCAAGCAAACCGCGCGCCTACACAACGTACATGACGATCATGGCGCGGCTGCACAAGAAGGGCGTGCTCGATCGACACCGCGAGGGCAAGACCGATCTCTACACGCCGATGCTCGACCGAGACGAGTTCATGGCGTTGCGCGCCGGCGCGGAGGTCGAGGGACTCGTCGCCCAATATGGCGAGGTCGCACTCAGCCACTTCGCGCGGCAGGTCGCGAGCCTCGATCCGGCACGCCGACGAGCCTTGCAGCGCCTAGCCCGCAAGTCCTGAAGCTATGACTCACCACTGACCGCAAACGCCCGCAAAATGCGGGCTTTCCGCCCTCCGACCGGCAAATTTACCCGGGCCCTCCCCGGAAAATCGATCAAAGAACACCGGGAGTCAAGAAAAATCGGGGCGAACGGTTAGAGTTGGCTTTCTGATGCTGTTTCCGGGGCCTCTGCGACGGATTTGCTACAGCCATGCCGCCTTCATGCCGGGGCATCGTTGCGCCAGACCCCGTATACGCCATCGTGAACAAGCGTTCTGATGCGGGCCCACCGTCCCACCCGCAGAGATCGTGGCGCGCCGAAATCGTGGTCTTCGTTGGGCCAGAGCGAAACTCCTCGATAACCGGCATCCTTGAACGACAGCCCAGAGACACGCGCACGGCATATTCTCGCCGAGGCGGCGACTCCCGAGGGCATGCGAGTGGTGCTGTTCGAGGACACATGGCTGCGGCACGTGCTCGATCCGCAAAACGGCCATGCCGAGCTTGAGCCCCATCTCGGGGCGGTACTCGAAGCGGTCGCCTCGCCGGATCATCGAGAACCAGACGCCTGGCCGCACAGAGAGCGGTTCTTCAAGAAAGAGGGACGTAGGACCGAGCCGCTGGCTGATGATCATCGTAAACTCTGAGCAAGAGCCAGCCCGGATTGTGACCGCGCTCGGCTACGGACACGAACGATCGCCCGCCGGATGGATGCCATGAACGTCAAGATTGACGACCTCATCTTCGACCGCGCCAACTACGCCGCGGACGGCGACGTGCTCTATCTGGCGCGCGGGAACACTAGTGTGGCTTCCGAGGCTGCGCTTACACCGGAGGGGCATGGCGTCCGCTACGACGCCATCGGCGATGTGATCGGCGTGACGATCATCAACGCAAGACGCATCATCGGACGCGACGGGCACGTGACGATCACGCTCCCGCACGCGGTCCAAGTCGAGGCCCGAGAGCTGGCGGCAGCACTCGGATGAGAGCACGGCCCGGCGGCGCATTGACCTGCCTTGCAGACGCTGTCTAAATCGTCCTAGCCAGACGGTATTTGGAACCGCGGGGCGGCACCTCAGCCACGCAATCGCTGACCGAGGGCCTTGCGGCGTCGCTAACTTCGTACCGCTTCGCCTTCGTTCACCGCACGGCGATTCGACGCAACATATTTGTCTCGTAGAGGCCCCCGAGACGACCTTTCTAGGTCGGGAGACACGTCCAGAGATAAATATCGGGGCGCCCGGATTCGAACCGGGGACCTCACCGACCCGAACGGTGCGCGCTACCAGGCTGCGCCACGCCCCGACGCAGACGCAGTATCCCACACCGCCACACCGCTATGGTCTGCGCCGAATGCCACCCGCCCAGCTCGACGACATCCTCCACGAGCTCGACACCCTGCTGCAACCAGCCAGCTTCGAGGACTACTGCCCCAACGGCCTGCAGGTCCCCGGCGCCAAGCAGGTCTCAACCGTAGTAACCGCCGTAAGCGCCCACCTGGAGCTATTCGAACGCGCCCGCGAGGAGCAGGCCGAGCTGATCCTGGCCCATCACGGCATCTTCTGGGGCCCCGGCCCAGCAGGCCCAATCGACGCCCCCCTAAAGCAGCGCCTGAAACTCCTGTTCGACGCCGACATCAGCCTGGCCGCCTACCACCTCCCCCTGGACGCCCACCCCGAAGTAGGCAACAACGCACTACTGGCCCGCGTGCTAGGCGCCGATGAGCTGGAGCCCTTCGCCTTGCACAGAGGCCGCCCGATCGGCTTCCTCGCCCACTTCACGCAGAACGACGAAGGCCTCCCCGCAGAGCAGCTATTCGAGCGCATCAAGCAAGTCACAACAAACCGCGAGCCGCTGATCTTCCCCAGCGGCCCGCAGCACGTGCGCAGCATCGCGATCGTCTCAGGCGCCGGCGCAAACTACCTCGGCGAGGCCATCGCAGCCGGAGCGCAGGCCTTCCTCACCGGCGAGCCCGCCGAGCGAGTCATGGCACAGGCGCGCGAGGCCCATATCCATTTCATCGCCGCCGGCCACTACGCCACGGAGACCTTGGGCATCCGGCGTTTAGGCGAGCACCTGAGCGAGCGCTTCGGCCTGCGCCACGTCTTCGTGGACGTTCCCAATCCGGTCTAGACTCTCGCGCTGAAGTCCCAAGGGAGGAGCGCAGGCGTGCACGCAGGCGGCTGGGATGAGGAAATCGATGAGATCCTGGGCGGCGACCTCACCGCCGCACTCGCCTATGTGACTCCCGCCGGCGGCGCCGTGGTGACACCCGTTGCGCCCATTGGACTGCGCGACAAGCAGACGGGCACTGTCGGCTTCACCACCTCCCAAGGCTTTGGCCGCAAGCTTGAGCGCATTCGCAGCAACCCCAAGGTGGCGCTGGCCTACCATGCGCGCGAGCACGGCTATGCAAGCCTTCCCCACTTCGTGCTGGTGCAAGGCTCAGCGCTCGCGCGCGAGCCCGATCGTGCGGCATTGGAAGCAATCCGCCCAAATGTCGAACGCTTTCTCGGCCCTCCCAAGACCGGCCGCCTGTTCTGGGATCGCTGGTTGAGCGCCTATTACGCGGACCGCCTGCTGGTGGATATCGAGGTGCACCGCATCGTCAGCTGGCCAACGCTTGACTGCACAGGCGAGGCCAAAGCTCATGGCGCCCCCTTGCCTGCGCTGGCGCCGGCAAGCCAGCCACAACCGGCTAAGGGAACGGCGCCACGCGTGCCGGTCGCGCGGGCAGCCAGCCGCCTGCGCGCGCTCCCTCACCGGCTGGTGGCAGCGGTGGGCAGGGACGGCTACCCGGTGGTCTTGCCCTTCGAGGTCATCGGCGCACGCGAGAGCGGCATCGCCATCCAGCTGGCCCACCCAGGCCTTGACCCAGGCGCGCGCCGCGCAGGCCTGCTGGCACACGAATACAAGCCGCAGCTGGTGGGCTTGCGTGTACGTCAGCACACCGGCTGGCTCGACGTCACCGAGGATCGCCGCGAGGCGCTCTATTCCCCCCACACCGAGGGCGGCTTCGCGGCGCCCCCGAACAAAACGCTGCTGTTGCTGGCCAACGGCTTCATGGCGCGCCGCGGATTGCGCAAGACCGCACGGCGCAGATGAGCCGGCGCGCGACATTCACGGTGCTGTGCGTGGCGCAGTTCGTGATGGTGCTCGACACCACCGTGATGAACGTGTCGATCTCGCAGGTGGTAAGCGATCTGCACACAACGGTCACAGCCGTGCAGACAGCGATCACGCTGTACGCCCTGGTGATGGCCGCGTTCATGCTGAGCGGCGCGAAGCTCGGCGACATTTGGGGTCGCAGACGAGCGTTCACGATCGGGATCGCCATCTACGGCGTGGGCTCGCTGACAACAGCCCTGAGTGGCTCGATCGCCGCCTTGCTGGTGGGTTGGTCGGTGATCGAGGGACTGGGAGCGGTGCTTGTGATCCCGGCGATCGCCGCTTTGGTGGCAACCAATTTCCAGGGCAAGGAGCGTGCGGTGGCATTCGCAACGCTCGGCGGCATCACCGGCGCGGCGGTGGCCGCGGGGCCGCTGATCGGCGGCTTTGTCACAACGGTCCTGACCTGGCGGGTGGTGTTCGCGGCCGAGACCGCGGTGGTGATCGTGCTGCTGCCCCTGTGCCGCGGAATCAACGATGCCCCACCACAGCGCGACGTGAAGTTCGATGGCCGGGGCGCGGCACTGTCCGCGCTCGGCCTGGGCCTGATCGTGCTGGGCGTGCTGCAGACCAGCCAGTGGGGTTTCTTCAAGCCTCGCGGAGCGCTTGAAATCGCAGGGCAGAAGATCACTCCTTTTGGCTTCTCGGTCGTCCCGTTCCTGATCGCGGCAGGCGCGATCGTGGTGGGACTCTTCGCCCGTCACGAGCGACACCTCAAAGAGACAGGCGGCACGGCGCTACTGGACCCCGACCTGCTGGGCATCCCGCGCCTGCGCGCGGGCGCGGTGATGACGGTTACCCAGCAGCTGATCATCGCCGGCACCTTTTTCGTGATCCCGCTCTACCTCCAGCTGGTGCTGGGCAAGGATGCATTGCAGACAGGGATCGCGATTCTGCCGGTCTCGGTAACGATGATCGTAGGAGCCCTCAGCGGAGCCCCTCTCGCACGCAAGCTTTCACCACGCCGCGTCGTGCAGATGGGCCTGCTGCTGCTGTTCGTGGGACTCATGGGGGTGCAGGCGGCGATCGGCCCATCGCTCTCCGGCGCAGCCTTTGGCATCTCGATCGCGGCCTTTGGCGGCGGCATGGGCCTGGTGGTCTCCCAGCTGGGCAACGTGATGATGAGCTCGGTCGACGGCTCGCGCGTGAGCGAGGTCGGCGGCGTGCAGGGCGCAGCGCAGAACCTGGGCGCCTCCCTCGGCACGGCCCTGATCGGCTCAGTGCTGCTGGTCGGCCTGCTCAATGGCTTTCAGACGCACGTGCAGGACAACCCCACATTGCCGGCAAACGTGGAGCAGCAGATACTGGCGGCAACCGACGAGGGCATTGACATGGCACCGCCCGCGGCGGTAGGCAAGGCCGCCCGCGAAGGGGGCCTTTCCGACGCTCAGGCCACAAACCTCCAGGCAGGCTATGCCGAAGCGCAGCTGCAGGCCTTAAAGACAGCGCTGCTGTGGGCGGCAGGCTTCGCCCTCATTGGCCTGTGGTTCACACGGCGTTTACCAGGAGAGCCGTTACAGGCAGAGGAGTCCGCTACAACGGAGTAGTGGCAGCTCGCTCCACCCCATCCGCTCCCCCCAGCTCATCAGCTCGCTCCACCCCATCCGCTCGCCCCAGCTCATCGCCTCGCTCTTCCCCATCGGCGGGCCTGACCGTCGCTGTCACCGGCCCCACAGGCGAGATCGGCCAGGCGGTGGTGAGAGCGCTGGAGCGCTCGCGCGAGGTGAAGCGCATCATCGGCATGGCGCGGCGCCCCTTTGACCCAGAGCAGCGAGGTTGGAAAAAGGTCAGCTACCGCCGCGGCGATGTGCTCGACCGTGAGGCAGTAGCCAAGCTGGTGCAAGACGCCGACGTGGTGGTGCACCTGGCCTTCATCATCATGGGCAGCGCCAGGGAAAGCCGGGCAGTGAACCTCGACGGCTCGCGTAACGTGTTCGAGGCGACAGTAGAAGCCGGCGCCAAGCGCCTGGTCTACGCCTCCTCGGTCGCAGCCTACGGATTCCACGGCGATAACCCGCATCCGCTCACCGAGGAGATCCCGGCGCGGGGCACTTCAAGCCACTACTACTCGGCACAGAAGGCGGAGGTCGAGGAGCTGCTGGCACAGACCCTGGAGCACAGCAGCACCGCGCCTTATGTCCTGCGCCCCTGCATCGTAGGCGGCCGCGACGCACCGTTGTTAATCGAGAGCCTCCCCTACACCCAGGTCTTCGACCGTCTGCCACGCGCGGTCCGCCGCCTGCTGGACGGCGTGCCGATCCTTGAGCCGGTGCTGCCGGACCCAGGAGTGCCCTTCCAGCTGGTGCACCACGACGATGTAGCCAGCGCAATGCGCGCGGCGGTGCTCGGCAGAGGCACCCCTGGCGTCTACAACCTTGCAGGCCCCGGAGAGCTGACGGTATCCAAGCTAGCCGGCGAGCTGGGCTGGTACTCGATCCCAGTGCCGGAGCTGGCCGTCGGCGCGCTGGCCGAGATGGTGGGGCGGCTGGGCTTCCTGCCAGCACAGGCGCAGTGGATCGCGGCGTTCCGCGAGCCCGTGATCATGGACACGGCCAAGGCAAGGCGCGAGCTTCGCTGGCGTCCCAGGTATGACGCCTTGCAGACCCTGCGGGAGACAATCGTCAACGTGCGCCTGGATCGCTTCATTCGCTAGCCGGCGGGCTTGGGGAGGGTTACGAATATGCTGGCCTTATGGCCTACACCAACGCACAGGCGCGCCAGCAGCTCCTGGATACCGTCGCGGCAGCGACGGAGGCGATCGGGTTCGCCCTGATGTCCCTCGGCGAGGCCTACGAACAGCTCGATGAAAGCAGCGCAGACAGGCTTGAGCAGGAGCTCTTTCGTCCTGTGCAGATGGCTTACGGCAGGGCCAAGCGCACCCATGCCGAATTCGCGGGCCGCTACGAGCTGCCAAGCCATACCTTCGAGCAGACGCCTCCAAGCGCTCCTTCCCACGGCGTCAAAGGCTTCCTCGAAAGCGCACTGGAGGCGATCGGCAAGGCCGATAGCGAGCTGGCGACGTTGCAGGACTCAATGCTGCCGGTCGATGTCGGCGACCCCGAGCTACGAGCGGGCCTTGAGGAAGTGCGCACACTGCTCGGTGACTTGCCTGCGCGAGCGCGTCAGTTCGTGCGCACACTCGGCCGCTAGCCGAGTTTCATAGGCGTGAACCGAGTAGAGCGCCGGCAATCACCACCATAGCCAGGGACATCGCGGCGAGTGCGCCGTCGAGCGGCGCGAGCAGGCTGGCGCGCGAGAGCGACTCGGTGCGCCCGTCGGCCAGCGTGCGCAGGCCGCTGACTGCTGCCGTGCGACGACGCAACTCACGAGCAGGCGTGCTCAGGCGGCGCTGAGCGACGCTCATGGCCAGGCAACCGACGCTCACCAATATCCCCTGCCAGGTGATTTCAAGGGCGTTTACGAAGTAGCCGGTGAAAGCGGGAAAGGCGCCCCAACCGAGCGCGAACCAGAGATCGTTGTGAAAACGCCCGCCCCACAGCTCAAGGTTGTAGGCGAGCAAGAACAGCCCGCCTAGAACTACCAGCGGCGCCAGCAGCAAGGAGACCGAGAGGATGCCGCCAACTCCGATGCCCAGCGCGCCCAGCAGACTTGCCCCGGCTAGAGCGATCAAGGTGCGGTCGGAAAGGCCGGTACGCAAAGGTCGGTCGTGCAGCTCATCGAGTGCGTGCGCGGCCACGCCCACGGCGAGCCCAAAGGCAGCCAGACCCCAGAGCAGGCGATTGACATACACGGTGGGCGCAACTGCCGCGCCGAGGGCGAAATAGCTCAGGTGCCAGGCCGTGTAGGGCGGGTGCAAGAGCGTCAGCAGATCGCGCCAGCCACCCCCGGAGAGCGCATAGAACGCCGGCCGCTCAGGCTTGCTCGGCACCGCGAGCGGATCTCCTCGCGGACATCACGATGCCCCCGCCGAGGCTCATGCGCCGCACGTTGACGTCCTCCAAGCCGGCCGCTTGCCAGTACTCGACAATGCGCTCGACCGGATGACGCGCATAGAAGCCGCGGATGCTGGGTCCGAGAAAGCGCCCCACCTGCGCCCACTCGCGCGATACGAGACGACCCAAGAGCGGCAGGCCAACCGCTGTATACAGCCGCCAAGCCAGGCGTGCCGGCAAGCGCGGGGGCACGGCGAACTCCAGCGAGCCCACACGCCCGCCGGGCGCCACGACCCGCGCCAGCTCGCGCATGGTCGCGCGCGGGTCATCGACGTAGCGCAAAAGATAGGTGAAGGTCAGCGCGTCGAAGCTGCCATCCGCGAAAGGCAGCTGCTCGGCCTGCCCCTCGATCAACTCCACGCGCTCCTTGAGGTGGGGCTGCGCGGCAAGACGCGCGCGGGCGCCTGCCAGCATCTCGGGGCTCTGATCCAAGCCGACGACCGAACAACCGCTGCGCGCCACCAACTCAGCAGCAACCATCCCCGTTCCCGTCGCCACGTCGAGCACGCGATCGGTTGCCTTTGGCGCCACTGCCCGCACCATCGCGCGGCGCCAGCGCGGGTCCTGGCCAAAGCTGAAGGCCGCGGCCACGAGGTCATAGCGGCGTGGCAGGCCACGGAACAGCTCAAGCGCCTGGCGCTTGCGAGCCGATCCGAGGTCCCCCGCCACGCTGGGGGGATCTGGACTCATCATTTGCCTGGTAAAGAGGCTAGCCGGCGAGTCCCGAGATTGCCTCACGGGTCAGCGTGCCGCACAATCCCCTCTAGGAGGGTTTAGCGAAACTCGGGAGGCCAGTCATGGAGCCAATCCTACTGGCCTGGTTGGGGTCGATACCCCTGGATCGCATAGCGTCTACCCCTCGGGCGGCGTGCGGTGAGCGCTGCTTCAGAGAAACGGGACGAGGGGTGGGAGCACCTCGGTTCGGATGTGCTCATAGATCATTCCGATGGTGGCCAGTACTGGCTGGCCCTCCGGGACGGTCGCCTGACTGCTGAACGCTATGTCTGCGGATGGATGTATCTCCACGTGCATCTCTGCGTTTGGGTCCACGGGGTGGATGCCGTGAATCCGTCCTATTGGTGTGTCGGTCTCTACTGTCCCGGCGTAGCTTGTGATGAGGCCGGGGCCAATGGCGTGGATGTTCTGGAAGGCGTGGATATTCCAGAGTGTCCCGGCGAAGGATGCGACGGTCGTGTGCAGGAGGCGATGCTTGTTGATGCGGTCCAGATCGTGCAGAATCCAGAGGGGGTCGGAACGGAAAGCGTTCCCTCGCTGGTAAGGCTGCAACTTCTCGACCGCTGCCTGAGCGCGTGGGTCCCATCCTCGGATCTTGGACAATCCGCCCCGGAACAGGGTGGGGCCGACACCTGTAGCGCCCTTCCGGTTTTCATCCCCGACGATGGGGAATTCCGAGCTGTTGGCAATCTCCTCCGTGAGTGGCTGCGTAAATGCGGACGCCAGCGCGTAAGCGAGCGCGTCGAGACTGGATCGCATGTTGTGCAGCGCGTCACCGATCAGGAGGCTGATCGGGTTGGTCGGTGGCTGTTCGGAGGCAGTGGCGTATGCCGTGACCATCCCCTGCCCCCATACAACCCCCTCGGGGAGGGTGCGGGGGCGTCCGGGCATGAAGACGCCGCCTCTAAGCATGTAATTACCGCCGGTCGGCGCGTCAGCGTTGGCGGCATCGGCGGTGGCCTCAAGGTCGAACTCGTACCTGACGGTGTAGTGGCCAGCGTTCAGCCAGGACTTGATCTCGATGTCCAAGTCCTTCAAGTGCTTGAACGCCCGAAGCAACTTCAACTCATGGTCGAACGGCAAGCGTGTGATCCTACGCCGTCAGTGCCGCCTCCTGAGTCCGGTTCAGTGCGCACGTCAACTGTGAGAGGATCGTGAGGTCGGCGTGAAGCTGCACGCGCTCGATCCGGCGTACCCGGAGCGGTGCGAGGCTCCATTCGTTCTTGAGCCTGCCGAACGCACGCTCGACGGACGCGCGGCCCCGGTAGAGGCCCTTCCAGCGAAGAGTCTCGCGCGGAACGAGTGGGTGCAGGCGGTCAGCCTTGATCCAAACGGAAGCGGGTTTGCATTCTCTGGTCGGGCAGCGCCACTTGGCAGCTCCGCGTTTGCGGTCGGCCCCGGCGAACCGCCACTCGCCGTGCTCGCAGCACGGTGGCTTGTCCTTGCCCTTTACCACATCGAGCGTCCTGCGCAGTGGGATGACCGGCAGGATGCCTCGCTCCGAGCAGGTGTCGTAGACACGGTTGTTGTCGTAGCCCTTGTCGAGAGCTGCGGTCTCGGGGTCGATCCCGAGCGCGTGCAGCCTGTCGAGGAGTGGTGCGACGGAGAGCGTTTCGTTGGCCTTCGCTGTCTCGACCCGCCACGCGAGTGGGAGATCTGTCTTGGAGCACACCGCCATGTGCAGGCGGTAACCGTAGAAGCCACCACCCTTACGTGTCGAGACTGCGGAGCGGTGCCCCCAGGAGGCGTCGGGGTCCGAGAACTCCTCGTCAGAGCGTTCCCGTCCTCCCTTCGAGACGAAGCGCTGCCCGTTCGCGTAGGCCGGCATGTCGGAGGCGTCTATCGCTACGTCCCAGCCGAGGACGGGGTTTCGCTTCTTCAGCTCCTTCAGGATGCGGGCGATGCAGCCCTGCAACAGGTCCGTGTGGTCGCGGAGCTTCGCCGTGAAGCGGTAGCAGGCGTACAGGGACGGCACTTGGCCGTCGGGGGCGATCACCCTTGCCAGCGTCGGGTGCTCCCTGACGAGCGCCACTGTGCGCGTCCACGTCGGCAGCGCGTAGAGGGATTTCGTCAGCATCATGCCGAGCATCGAGCGCAGCGGGTAGCCCGGTCGGCCCGTCCAGCGGGTCGTCTGAAGCTCGTCTATGAGACGGGAGACCTCGGATGACGCGAGGATGCCCGACAGGTCTTCGGCGACTGTGCGCCGTGGTACGTTTGGCGTGGTCATGGAGGTGCAACTCCTTGATCCGGACCCCCGGCGGGGCCAACCGCGCGGGGGTCATTTTTGGCTTATCTAAGCCAAAAACTACACGACGGATCGGACGGAAAAACTGGCTCTGGGTCTGCCTCGGCAAGCTCAGCATCGGTAATCTGGCGCGGTGGACCGTCGGGGACTCTGGCAGTCAGCGTGGGGCGTCATGGCCGCGATAGCGGTTGCGTTTGATGCAGGGCTTGTGGTCGCACGGATCACGAGCGAAGCGCCCCTATGGGCGATCTCTATAGCCACGCTCGTGATGTTCGTGGCGCTCTACTTCGTGTTCGCTCCGGTGCTGCATCGGTGGCCCTTCGCGCACGATGAGCTGCCCCGACGCATTGACGCTGACGAGGACAACGAAGCGGACACGACTCAAGCGCCGGATGATGCCCCACGGCGAAGGACTGCCTTCCTCATCCGAGGCGGCAAGGGGATCTCCATGAGAGGGAACAAGGCCCTTGGTGATTGGGATGTGCCGTATGACGTGCAGGTTGAAGAGGATTTGGAGTTCGAGGACAATGAGGCAGATCGTGGGGACGAGCGATGAGCGCCACGCCCGGCCCTGCGACGTGGCGCTCTCGTTCAGTGCTACTCGACAGCCGTGACCAACTCGGCCATGCTCACATCGAGCGCGACGGCGATCTTCCTCAGCGTTCTCACCGTCGGACTGACGACGCCCCCACGTTCGATACGAGCGAGCGAGGAGATCGTGACATCGGCCCGGAACGCCAACGCTTCTTGCGTGATCCCATGCTCCAGACGCAGGCGATGAATAACAGCCCCAACAGGGTCCGGCTCCTTGACCTTCATATCGAGACCATCCCCAGCGCGTCCATGTGCAGGGCTGCGCGTGACGCGACCACGGCCTCTCCGTACGCCACGACGATGCCGTGCCGCCCCAGGCGGTGCAGCGCGTCTCCGAGCGCTGTGGGGTCCATGTCGTATGCCTCGGCCTGCAACTCCGCAAGGGTCCAGCGCGGGTCCTTGTCCTCACGGAGGACTTGCAACACAATGGCCCGCTCAGCCGTCCACGGGTCGCTCCACGGGGTATCACTACTCTGGTCGTGCATCGGGACTCAACCTCCTGGTGCCACGGCCCCGGGGCAGTTCGCGCTGTCGCCGGGGCCAATTTCTAGGATGCTGGCGACGCTAGACTGCCCGAGCGATGGACACAACCAGTTTCGCTACACGTTTCGCCGATCCCTCCTAGGACCCTGACTCGCGGACTCTCACCGCAGCTTAAGTGAGGCTCTGGAAGATATGGGCACAATGATCCAGTAGAGACCTGAGTCGGTGAAGACCTGAACGGTTCACACGAAATGCGCGTCCTGGTAGTGGAGGACGAGACCAAGATGGCGCGGCTCTTGTGTCGCGGCCTTGGCGAGCAGGGACTCACCGCTGAGATCGCCCCCTCGGGCGAGGCTGCGCTCTCAATGGCGCGCTCGCGCGACTATGACGCTGTCATCCTGGATGTGATGCTGCCTGGAATCGACGGCTTTGCGACCTGCCGGCGCCTGCGCGAGAACGGCATGTCGAGCCCGATGTTGATGCTTACGGCACGAGGCTCGGTGCAGGATCGCGTCGCCGGACTCGACGGCGGAGCGGATGACTATTTGACCAAGCCATTCTCTTTCGCGGAGCTGCTCGCACGGCTGCGCGCACTGCTGCGCCGGCGCGAGAGCGAGTCTCCCTCCATGCTCGTGGCCGGGGATCTGAGCATGGACCGCTCAGCACGCAAGGTATGGCGCGGCAAGAAGGAGATTCCCCTGACGGGCAAAGAGTTCGCGCTGCTTGAGGTGTTCATGCGCCGCCCTGGGCAGATGCTCTCGCGCCTGGAACTGCTGGAGCAGGCTTGGGATCAGGATTATCAGCACCGCTCGAATGTGATCGAGGTCTATATCCGTTATCTGCGTCGCAAGATCGACCACCCATTCGCAACCAATACGCTTGAGACGGTGAGAGGCGCCGGTTATCGCCTGCGGAAGGATGGAGGCCGCTGAGCCGTCTACCATTGCGGCTGCGTATCACCCTGGTCTTCACTGCGGTGATGGCCCCGATTCTGGCTACCACAGGGTTCCTGCTGTATGGGCGCTTCGGCGCGGACCTGGACAGCACAATCGACAACGGATTGCGCTCGCGCGCTGCCGACGTCACAGCGCTGATCAGAGAGTCGGACTCGGGTTTCACCACCGAGCGCCTGCCCGACCGGGCCGAGAGCTTCGCCGAGATCCTCGACCCACAAGGTCGCATTCTCGACGCCACCCCTCAATTACGTGGCTACGCACTGCTGGGCGCCGCTGAGCAGGAGCGCGCAGGCCGTGGCCCGATATTGCTCGATCGTCCCCCGAATCACGCCATGCCATATCAGTCGCGCCTGCTCGCCACCCCTGTCCAGTCGAACGGGAGACGGCTGATCGTCGTCGTTGGCACCTCGACCGAGACGCGTGAAGATTCCCTCTCAGACCTGCTCGGGCTGTTGCTGATCGGCGGTCCGATCGCCTTGCTGCTCGCCTCACTGGCCGCCTACGGAGGCGCCGCGGCCGCGCTGCGTCCGGTCGATGCGATGCGCGCGCGAGCCGCCGAGATCTCGGCGGCGGAGCCCGACCAACGTCTACCGGTGCCACCCTCTAATGATGAGATCGGGCGCCTCGGGGTCACGCTCAATCAAATGCTTGAGCGACTCGGTGGCGCCCTGGAGCACGAGCGCCGCTTCGTCGCCGACGCGAGCCACGAGCTGCGTACGCCGTTGGCGATCCTCAAGACCGAGATCGAGCTGGCACTTGAGCAGGGCCGCACGCGCGAGGAACTCACTGCCGCGCTCGCCTCAGCTGCCGAGGAGGCCGACAGGCTGACGCAGCTGGCGGAGGACCTGCTCGTGCTCGCGCAAACCGATCGCGGCAAGCTGCCGATGGCACGTGAGGACACCGAGATGCGCTCGGTGCTTGAAGGGACGGTGCAGCGCTTTGCGCGGCGAGCCGCGGATCACCAGCGGCGCTTGGAGGTCAGCTGCGAAGAGGATCTGCATGCGAGCGTCGATCGTCTTCGTCTTGAGCAGGCGCTCGGCAACCTCGTCGATAACTCATTGCGCTATGGCGCCGGCACGATCGAGCTGCGCGCCGTCATGAACGACAACCGCCTTGAGATTCACGTCGCCGACCGCGGCCCGGGTTTCCCTGCCGCCTTTCTGGGACATGCATTCGAGCGCTTCAGTCGCGTGCAGCACAGCAATGCGACGGGAGGCGCCGGCCTGGGCATGGCGATAGCTCAGTCCATCGCGCAGGCGCACGGAGGCGAGGCATACGCCGGCAACCGCAGCGGCGCAGGCGGCGGCGCCGATGTGTGGCTGAGCCTCCCCATGGAGCGCCGGCAAGCGCTACCGAAACACTCCCGTGTGGCCGAGCGAGTAACGCCCCGGCTGCGGGTAGACGCAGAGTCCGTGCGGGCCGTTGCCAACCGGGATGCGCGCAAGTAGATGTCCGTTGCGAGTGTCGATGGCGTAGACCTCCGCGCTGTAGCGCCCCGACAGCCACAGCACCTTCCCGTCGGCCGACACGCCGCCCATATCGGGAGTGCCGCCGCCCGGTATACGCCACTTGCGCACCATCGCTCTGCGGGCGAACGAAACCACCGAGACCGAACCCTCGTCGCGGTTTGACACATACAGATAGCGTGAGTCGCGGCTCACATAGAGGCCATGCGCGCCTGCGCCTGTGGCGATGAACCCTTCCTTGCGAAGAGTTCGCGCGTCGATCAGCCACACGCCCCCAGACATCATGTCCGCGACGTAATAGGTACGCCCATCAGGTGAGAGCTTGACGTCCTGAGGCATGGCGCCCGGTTTGAGCGACAGCGTCCCAACCACGCGCTCACGATTGACGTCGACCTCGATCAAGCTGGCGCCGAACTCGCAACTGGCCAGCAGGTAGCGTCCGTCGGCGCTGAAATCCATGTGATCGACTCCCGGACAGGGCACCGGTAGCGAGTGATGCATCTGCATCGTGTGGGGATCGCGGAAGTCCAGGCGTTGCCGGCGCTCGGCGACGACGATCGCATAGCGTCCATCAGGTGTGAAATAGAGGTTGTATGGATCGCTCACCGCCACGGGTCTGCCGGGACGGCCAGTAGCTGGGTCGATCGGCGTGAGGCTGTTGCCTTCGTCGTTGTCCACCCACAGCGTTTTCAGGTCATAGGACGGTGTCACGTGCTGAGGGAGGGCACCCACAGGGAAGGTGTCAATGACGCGGTAGGTGGTGGGATCGATGACGCTCACGGTGTTGCTCTTGCTGTTGGGCACATACACGCGAGCGGGGTAAGCACGCACGGCCGCGGCGAGCATGCCGGGGCGATCCGCCGCATAGACGTCGTGCTTGTCAAGCAAGGGCGGAACGCCTCCTTGCAAGCGCACGTGGTGGGGCACCTGCCGGGCCCTTGTGAGATGCTCTTCAACATTCGTGGAGCCTGAGCTTCCGCATCCCCCGAGCAGCACAAAGACGCCTAGAGTCCCGATGGCCAAAGCAATCCGGCTGCCGCGAGGAGCGCCCACGCCATAACAGTGCCTCAGGCACCTCAAGTTGCGATGAGAGCCACCACAGGGCCCTGCCGTCTCCTCATCCGCGCTTCAGGTCGGTTGCGCAGCCTCTGCACGGTGAGCTTGTTCCGCTCCATGAACGTCAGCGCCGTTGCGCTCGTCACATTGCTGTGCGCCTGCGGAGAATCCTCACCGCCCTCACAACAACCGCGGCGCTTGCGCGCGCCCACTCGCAGCGCCGCCTCGCTTGCGGCGGTTCGCCCGCTCGTGTCGCTTGACCCTCACAGGCTGCCCGCGGCGGTTTCCGGGGAGGCGGCGCTGGCGAGCGCCGGCGGGATATTGGTGATCGGCGGGCTGGACAGCTCCGATGTCTCCACATCCGCCGTGATGCGCCTCAACCCCACAACGGGAAGGGCGCTCCAGGTGGGCGTGCTGGCCCAAGCAGCGCACGACACCGCCGCCGCCGAGATAAGAGGCAGGACCTTTGTATTCGGCGGAGGGTCTGCGACAGAGCTTGATTTGGTGCAGGCACTGTCGCCTTCAAGCAGCGGACGAATCGTGGGCCGGCTGCCGAGCGCGCGCTCGGACCTGTCCGCCCTGACAATTGGTGACAGCGCCTATCTGCTGGGAGGGTATGACGGAGTCGCGCCACTCGCGGAGGTCCTGCGGACTTCCGACGCGCGGCGCTTCGTAGGCGTTACGCGACTCGCTGTGGCGCCTCGCTATGCCGCGGTGGCAGCGATTGGATCGCGGATCTATCTGTTCGGCGGAGAGCTTGAAGGCGGCGAGGACTCAAATGCCATCCAGATGCTCGACACGCGCACTGGAAAAGCAAGTGTGATCGGACGACTACCCCGCGCGATTTCACACGCCAGCGCCGTTGAGCTCGGCGGACAGGTCTACGTGCTCGGCGGACGCTCAAGCGCAACTGCGCTACGCCAGATCGTCGCGTTCAATCCCACCACGCACCGTGTCCGTCTCGCGGGTCGACTGCCAATCGCGGTTACCAACGCCGCGGCGGCGCAGCAGGCCGGTAGCGGCTACCTGATCGGGGGCATAGACAGCTCGGGACGCACGTTGAATACGGTGATCCAGATTCGCTTGCCGATCACGTCTCCGGCGGCGAGGCATTGACCTCGGCGAACGGTCGCACGAGCCCATTCTCGTAGGCGAAAACGACGATCTGCACACGATCGCGTAACGAAAGCTTGGCGAGGATGCGCCCGACGTGGGTCTTCACGGTCGCCTCGGATAGGACCAGGCGCGCGGCGATCTCGGCGTTGGGGTGCCCGCGGGCGACTTCGATCAGGACCTCGTGCTCACGGGGGGTCAGCTGCTTGAGGTCTGGATGCGGCGGAGACTGCGGCGTGGAGGGATCGGGGAGATGCCGCACGAACTTCGACAGCAATCGACGGGTCACGCTTGGGGCGATCACGGCATCGCCGCTGCCGACCGCGCGGATCGCGCCGATCAGCTCAGCCGGCGGGGTGTCCTTGAGCAGGAAGCCGCTGGCACCTGCACGCAGGGCCGCGTAGGCGTATTCATCGAGATCGAAGGTCGTGAGGATGATGATCCGCACCTCGCCGTCCGTGGCCACGATCCGCCGCGTCGCCTCAATGCCGTCAAGCTCGGGCATCCGCACATCCATCAGGATGATGTCCGGGCACAACTCGCTCGCGGCCTGGATCGCCTCATGCCCATTGCCGGCTTCGGCCACGATCGCAAGATCCGGTTGGCTGTCGATGACCATCCGAAAGCCCATCCGCATGAGCTCCTGATCGTCGGCGAGCAGTATGCGCAGGCTCATCGGCGCTCCTGGTTCGGCCGTAACTTCAGGAGCACGCGCCAGCCACCCTCGGGACGAGGGCCTGTCTGAAGCTCACCTCCGTACGCCAGCGCCCGCTCGCGCATGCCGCGAAGCCCTCGGCCGCTTCCCTGAGGTCCCCGGCCGGTCTCCACCCCACCAGGGGAGCCCGGTCCTGTATCGGTCGCTTCAAGCTCCACCCAGTCAGGAGCGCAGCGCAGAGCCAGGCAGGCCGAGGTTGGCCGGGCGGCGTGCTTCAGCGTATTGGTGAGAGCCTCTTGAGCGACCCGAAAGACGGCGAGCTGAACCCCCTCGGACAGTGTTTGCGGATCGCCCTCAACCGTCAATCCCACCGGCACCCCAGCGCTGCGGACCCGCTCCAGAAGATGCTCAAGCTCTGCTAGCCGGGGCTGGGGGCGCAGTGGTTGGGGAGACTGTCCATCGCGCAGGATTCCCAGCAGTCGTCGCATCTCAAGCAGCGCATCGCGGCCAGTCGCTGAGATCTGCCCCGTTGCCTCGGCGGCTTGCGCCGGAGAGGCCGCGATCGCATAGCCGGCCCCATCGGCCAGCGCGATCATCACGCTGAGGTTGTGAGCCACAATGTCGTGCATCTCGCGCGCGATGCGATTGCGCTCGGCTGCCGCCGCCAAACGCCCCTCCTGATCGCGCTCGAATTCCAAGCGAGCGGCGCGCTCGTGCAGCGAAGCCAGCAGTGCGCGTCGCTGGCGAATGGAGATGCCCAACACCCCTGCGGCCATCACCAGGCCAGACAAGCCGATCCAGACCTTCAGCGGGTCCGACGGAGCCCACTTCACAGCTGCCATCACCGCTCCCGCGGCCATGACGCTCGCCGCGAGCACAAGCTCGAATAGAGCGCCTCGCAAGGCCACGCCATACAACGCGACCAGCAGCGCCGCGTCGGCGAGCTGGGGATCGGCGATCAACCACTGCACAAACGCAATCGCCGCCAAGCCTGCGAACACGAGCAGCGGCTGACGGCGACGTAGCAGCAACATCAGGGACAGGGCGGCGGTGAACGCAAGCTGCTCTCGATCGAGGCGCCCCTGTGACCAGAGCCCCACGATTCCCATCGCGGCGATCGAAGCGGCAATTGCTACATCGCTTAGCAGCGGGTGCTCGGCTATGGCCCGCTCGATCCGCTCCGCAAGACGCTGAATCATCGCGGTGGGCCACGCGCTCTCGTGCGTAGGCCCGGCAACGGAGCGGGGGATTGGCAGGGTCGAGGACGAGCTCATCAGAGCATTTTCGCGGCTGGCGCCACCCACCCGCGTCATCTCCGTTTGGCCGCGGCGGAGCGGTGAACCGAACGCCGGATGGAGAGCGCGAGCAAGATGAAGACGGCGACAGGCATAACCCACCACGCGGAGATCCCGGCGTTGGCGAGAATCGCCGTGAGCCCGATTGCGACCACGACGCCGAGCGCCGTCCGCCAGTCATCGCCGACCAGGAACTCCCAGACGGCATTTGCAAACCTACGAGGTCTGCTCATGCGGCGCTCCTGTCAGCTCGACTATCTCCTGGGTGCTCCTGGCGCCTTGCTCCTGGCTAGCCCGAAGAATCAGGACGATCGCGATTGCCATGCCGAGGACCGCCGGCACGATCGCCAATAACGCGATATCGCCACCCGGCCAGTCAGCCCCTGCACCCTCTGCCGCCCAAAACATGCCAAAGGAGCTGAGCAGCACGCCGACCGCGAACTTCATGGTGTTCTCGGGGACCCGCGACAGCGGTGCGCGCAGCGCAAAGCCGGCCAGGACCACGCTCAGCGTCGCAACCCCGGCGGCAATCGCGGCCAGCGAGAGATGGTGCTGGTTCGCACCGAAGGTCAGCACGATGAATACGACCTCCAGTCCCTCCAGCAAGACTCCCTTGAAGGCGATGGCAAACGCATAGGAGTCAAACCCCTGCACCCGTGGCCCAGCGGCAACGGCGGCGCGCGTCTGTTCGTCGTAGATCTGAAGCTCGTCATGCGTGGCCTTCCTTCCGGCCGCCCGCAGGATCGCCTTGCGAAGCCACTGCAAGCCAAAGATCAGCAGCAGACCTCCTACCAGTACCCGTAAGACTCCGATCGGCATCGAGGTCAGCGCGGGGCCGAGCGCAGCTACGAGGATGGCCAGCAAGAGCAAAGCAGCCCCAACTCCGGCCAGCGCCGAAGACCAGCTGCGCGTCGTTCCCACCGCGAGCACGATCGTCAGAGCCTCTACCGCCTCGACCGCGCAGGCCAAAAAGACGGCAAACGCCAAACCGATCTCGGGGCCGCTCATAGCGCTGCCTCCTGTTGTGCTTTCGCTTGACTTCGACTCACGCTACCTGAATGGTCGATCTACGACTTCAGTCGTACACCTTGGCCCCAGAGATCATTCTCTGGGAGGTTGTGGGGCCGGCTGCGGCTTTGTAGCTTGAGCCATTGGCATGCGGCGATCAAGGAGCCACGAGGAATGCTGCGGCGGATTCGCTCTTTAGCGCCCGACTATCCACAGCCCCTGGCGGCGAAGGTTCCCGAGATCACAGCTCTCTTCTGGGTTCTGAAGGTGCTGACGACGGGCATGGGCGAGGCGATGTCGGACTTCCTGGGCAGCGTCAGTGTCCCCCTTGCGGGAGCCGTGGGAATCTTCGGAATGTGGTTCGCGCTGCGCCTGCAACTGCGCGCCCGCGAGTACCGCGCGCCGATCTACTGGTTCGCCGTGATGATGGTCGCGGTGTTCGGCACAATGGCCGCCGACGGGGTTCACATCGCCGTGGATGCCCCGTATGCGGCGACCACAGTGCTCTACGCCATCGTCGTGGCCGGCGTCTTCTTGCTCTGGTATCGCAGCGAGGGCACGCTGTCGATCCACAGCATCACGACGCAGCGCCGCGAGCACTACTACTGGGCCGCGGTCCTGGCGACCTTTGCGCTCGGCACCGCGGCCGGCGATCTGACCGCGATTTCTCTGAATCTGGGCTTCTTTGATTCCGCGCTGCTGTTCGCCGCGGTGATCTCGGTGCCTGCGCTGGCGTGGTGGCGCTTCAGGTTGAACCCGATCATCGCGTTCTGGGCCGCCTACATCGTCACCCGCCCGCTGGGCGCCTCAATCGCGGATTGGCTCGGAAAGCCCGCCTCGCGGAGCGGTCTCGGGCTCGGAGACGGGACGGTCAGCGCCATCGCGCTGATCGTGTTTGCCGCACTCGTCGCCTACGTCGCCGCAACCAAGCGCGACATCCAAAGCGCAACAGAGGAGCATGCGCTCTCACCGCACCTCTCGCCATACCTTGAGCCCTTGGTCGACAGCCCAGCGCTTGCGCCCAGCCCGGCCGACGGCTAGGCCGGCTAAAAGCGGGGGTCGGGGTAGGGGCCGCTACGGCTGGAACGGGGGCGCCTCGCCCCAACCCCAGCGCGGGACGGGCGCGTGCTCGACGACCTTGGCGCCAGGCTGCGAATTGTGCTGCGCGAGCCGCGTCCCCCACTCAAGGTAGGCAACAAACGCCGAGCGAAACTCCGGGTCCTCAGGTAGGCCGGCGTCGTCGGCCGCGAGGCTCATCAGAGAGGCGAAGCGGAATCGCTGCTCAGAAGTGATCGCCAGGTCGTGGTGCTTGGCGAGCATTCGCTCGTAGCCGCCGAGCTCGTCCGTGTACGTCGTCGGGCCGCCGAACACCTCTGCCCACCAAGCAATGACGTGCGCCCGATGCTCCTCCGTCACTCCGCCTGGGAACAGTCCTGAGAGCAGGTCGTCGGCTTCGACGCGATTGTAGAAGGCATTTATCAGCCGTGTAAGCGCCACCTCGCCTCCGGCCCAGTCGTAAAGAGAGGTCAAGGCGACCATGCTAACGAGGGGCACGATCCGCGAGCACCCGCGCCGAACGCGCGCGGAGGAAGCCTGCCAGAGCGAAGTCCTACGTGTGCCGGCCCGAGGGGTTACGGTTAGACGCATGGCCCGTCCCGTCATTTTGGCCGTTGACGAAGACGAGAAATCGCTCCACGACATTGAGCGCGAACTGAGCGATCGCTACGAGCGGAGCTATCGCATCCGCTGCCTCGCCTCAGCACCAGAGGCGCAGGCAGAGCTAGCCCGGCTCGTGGACGCGGGCGAGGAGGTCGCGCTGGTCCTCGCCAGCGAGTCGCTCGGTGGCGCACCCGGAAGCGAGTTCCTCGGCGGGGTGCGAAAGCGCCACCCACAGGCGCAGCGCGGCCTGCTGATCGACTATGCCACTTGGGGTAACGGCCCGACCGGGGAGGCCATCTTCGCGGCGATGGCGCTGCGTCAGATCGACTACTACATGATCCGCCCTACGCGCGCCCCAGACGAGATGTTCCATCAGGCGATTTCGACCTTCCTGCTGGAGTGGGCGCACGCGCGACGGCTTTCCTCGCACACGGTGCACATCGTCGGCGAGTCCTGGACGGGGCGGGCGCATGAGTTGCGGGAGGTTCTTGGCCGATGCGCCCTGCCCCACGCTTTCTGCCTCGCCGACTCGCCCGAGGGGCGCACGCTCGTCGCCGAGGCTGGCGATGGGAAGCCGCTGCCGCTGGTCGTATTCCCCAACGGGGAAGTCCTCGCCGATCCGAGCAACGCCGAGCTGACGATCGCCGCGGGCGGCCCGGTGAATCCGGAAGGTCGCGACTTCGACCTCGTCATCGTCGGCGCTGGGCCGGCTGGGCTCTCGGCTGCGGTCTACGGCGCCTCCGAAGGGTTTCGCACCCTGGTGATCGACGGCGGCGGTATCGGCGGACAAGCGACCCTGAGTTCGCTGATTCGCAACTACCTGGGGTTCCCGCGCGGCATCAGCGGGCGACGGCTGGCCGAGGAAGCCTACGAGCAGGCGTGGGTCTTCGGGGCGCACTTTGCCTTCATGCAGCAGGCGACTGGCCTGAAGCGGGAAGGCGAGCGTATCCTCGTCGGCCTCTCCGACTTTCCCGACGTCAGCGCCCGCGCGGTGATCCTCGCAACCGGCGCCGCGTATCGCCGACTGCAGGTCGAGGACATCGAGTCCCTAGCTTTGAACGGTGCCGGGGTCTTCTACGGCGGCCCCGCGACGGAGGCGCCCGCGATGGCGGAACGGGATGTCTTCGTCGTCGGCGGCGCCAACTCAGCGGGCCAGGCCGCCCTGCACCTCGCCGAATACGCGCGACAGGTCACGGTCGTGGTTCGTGCATCCTCACTCGCGGCCGGCATGTCGCACTACCTGGTGCAGCAGCTCGAAGCCTCACCGAACATCACGGTTCGACTGGAAACCGAGATTGTCGGCGGGGGCGGCGACAGCTGGCTGGAGGTGCTGGATTTGCGCGCGCGCGGCGATGGCGAGGTGGAGACGGTTCGAGCCCATGCGCTCTTTCTGATGATCGGCGCGCACCCCAACACCGACTGGCTTCCAGCCGAGATCCTGTGTGACGACGGTGGCTTCATCCGCACCGGCGTAGAGTTGGCAGACACGCCCACCTGGCCCATCAAACGCACGCCGCTCTCGCTTGAGACCAGCATGCCGGGGGTCTTGGCCGTCGGGGATGTCCGGGATGGATCGATGAACCGTGTTGCCTCTGCGGTTGGCGAGGGTTCGATCGCGGTGCGCCTGGTCCACGACCTGTTCGCGATCGACCGGCCGGTCGGCGAAGCGAGCGCCTTCAACTTCAGGCTTAGCGAGACGGGCGAGTAGCGAGTTGCCCTGCGATGCAGATGCTTGACGGCAAATGGCATTGCCCTACACCACCGGCGGGCTGGCCTCCTGGAGCGCCTTCAACACCAGCTCATCGTGCTCAGCCGGCTTGACCTTACGCAGCACTGAGGCGATCTTCCCGTCGGAATCGACGATGAAGGTGGTGCGCTCATTGCCCATATAGGTGCGCCCATACATGGATTTCTGCACCCACACGCCATAGGCCTCGGCCACGGCGTGCCCCTCGTCGGCCAACAACGGAAAATCGAGGTCGTGCTTCTCCTGGAACTTCTTGATCTTGGTGACGGGGTCCGGTGAGATGCCAAGCACGACCGTCCCGGCCTTGGCGTAGTCAGCCCGGTGATCGCGCACACCGCAGGCCTGAACGGTGCAGCCGGAAGTGTCGGCCTTGGGATAGAAGTACACGACAACAGGCTGGCCGCGGAAGTCCGACAGCTTCACCACCCGCCCGTCCTGGTCGGGCAGCTCAAAGTTGGGGGCCTCGTCTCCTTGTTCGATCATGCCTAGATCCTAACCCCTCGTCGTGGCCTGCTCCCCAGCCGGCGAGGCGCCGGCCGTTTACAAATAGGATGGCTGCGCATGCATGCTGCCGGTCCAAGCACCCGATGGGCAGGCCCGTGATAACCAGCGGCGGGCAGACGGTCGCTTACGAAGAGATCGGCGTGTTGCTTGTTGAGGACGACGAAGGCGACGCGCGACTGGTCGAAGACGAGCTCGCAGAAAGGCTTCCGCGGGCGCGGATCGCGCGCAGCCGCACATTGCAAGAGGCGCTCTCGGTGCTGGGCCCGGCAATCGATTGCGTGCTGCTCGACCTCGGGTTGCCTGACGCCTCGGGCTTGGATGCCGTAGCAAGGCTCCGCTCGCAGGCGCCGGCAATCCCCTTGATTGTCCTGACAGGCCTCGCCGATGAGGCCGCCGGCGCGGCGGCGGTCGAAGCGGGCGCGCAGGATTATCTCGTCAAGGGGAACGTGGACGGCGATCAGCTGGTGCGTTCAATCAGCTATTCGATCGCTCGACGCCAGGCCGAGGAGGCTGAGCGAGAGCTGCTCCTGGCAGAGGCTCAGACGCGGGAGGTAGCCCGGCTGGAAAGAGGCCTCGCGCCGAAGCCATTGCTTGAGACCTCCTCGGTCTGGGTGGCGTCCTGCTACCGCGCCGGACGCAGTCGTGCATTGCTCGGCGGTGACTTCTTTGATCTCGTGCAGCGGGCTGATGACAGCCTCCATGTTGTGGTTGGCGACGTCTGCGGTCACGGACCCGATGAAGCAGCGATTGGCGTCAGCTTGCGCGCAGCTTGGCGAGCGCTTGCTCTGGCGGGCAACCGGCCTGAGCTCATCATGCAGACGTTGCAGCACGTGTTCGAGCATGAGCGCCACCTCCCCGCCCTATTTGCCACGCTCTGCACGCTTGAGATCGAGCCGGCTCAAAGGCGCGCATCGATGATTCGCGCCGGTCATCCGCGACCGGTGCTGATCGAGCAAAGCTCGATCTCAGGTCTGTCAGATTCCCGCGGCAGTGAGTCCCACGGAGGCGCGGGCATCGGGATCGGTGAGAGGCAGTGGCATACCGAGCAGGTGCCTCTGCCCCCGGCATGGACGATTCTGCTGTACACGGACGGCATCATTGAGGGACGGATCGGTTCGGGCTCGGAGCGTCTGGGCGAAGCGGGCTTGCACCGCTTGATCGCCGAGCAGATCGACACGCATCCCGACTGGCGCGCTCAGCCGGATGCGCTGCTTGCGGAGCTGATCGCAAGCGCTGAGCGTCTGAATGGCGAGGACCTCAGCGACGACGTCGCGATGCTTCTAGTTGGCGCGCGCACAGGCGCGCGCACAGATACCCAGCAGTGATGAGCGCCGCCAGCCGATCAACTTCGCGCCTCGCGCGGCGGATCTCGGATATGAGCGTCGGCGGCTTGCTGGCAGCCACTACCGGGCTGCTGTTCGTGCTTGCCGTGGTTGGGATCGGCTTAGCGCTGATCGCCAACGGACAGCTGACAAGTGACCGCAACTTCCTGCTCAATCAGATCGGACCCGCTCGGCGAGCAGCGCTCAATCTCGAAAATGCGCTCATCAACCAGGAGTCTGGCGTACGCGGTTATGTCATCACCGCCGAGCCCAGCTTTCTTGAGCCCTATCGGGATGGGCTAAGAAGTGAAGAGGACGCGTACGCGGAACTGCACGAGCAGGAGCAGGCGGTCGGACCAGCTGTCGCTGCGCAGGTCGAGATAGTTCGTGCCCGAGCGCAAGCCTGGCAGCGTGAATTCGTCGCACCCGCATTGGCCCACGGCCGCCAGTCAACTCGCCTGTCAACCCAGCAGTCAATCGCGGCGAACATCAAAGGCAAGCAGTTCTTCGATCACGTGCGGACATCCCTCGCCGGCCTGCAGTCCGCGCTTACGCACAGGGACTCAACCACCCGTCAGCAGCTGGACGACGCCGCGAGCAATCTGCTGCTGCTGCTGGTGCTGGCTGCAGTGCTGATCCTCGGCGGCGTCCTGGGGGCAAGCTTGCTGCTGCGGAGGACGATCACGCGCCCGCTGGAACGCCTGGGCTCAGAAGCGCGCCGCGTCGCCGGGGGCGAGTTCTCAAGGCCGCTGGCAATCGCGAGCGGTCCACGCGAGGTTGCCGAGGTCGGCGCCGAGATCGATGCCATGCGCGAACGAATCGTGGATGAGCTGGCGACAGTGCAGGCCGCGCATGTGCAGCTGGAGGAGCAGGCCACCGAGTTGAGGCGCTCCAACGCGGAGTTGGAGCAGTTCGCTTACGTGGCTTCGCATGACTTGCAGGAGCCGCTGCGCAAGATCGCGAGCTTTTGCCAGGCATTGCAGACTCGCTACCGCGGGCAACTCGATGACCGTGCCGATCAGTACCTCGATTTCGCTGTCGATGGCGCGAAACGGATGCAGATCCTGATCAACGACCTGCTGGCGTTCTCGCGCGTCGGACGCAGCGGACGTGAGCATGAGCTGGTCGACCTGGGCGATGTGCTGATCACAGTGCAGAGCGCTCTCGCCGACACCCTCCAGAGCACCGGCGCGCGCGTCGAGGTCGGCGAGCTGCCAACGGTGCGCGGTGAGCGCGTGCAGCTGACCTCCCTATTTCAGAACCTGATCTCAAATGCCTTGAAGTTCCACAGCGCCGAGCAGCCGATCGTGCGTATCGCGGCCACGCGCGAAGCTGAGCAGTGGCAGCTGAGCTTTACCGACAACGGGATCGGCATCGAGGAGGAGTACGCGGAGCGGATCTTCTTGATCTTCCAGCGCCTGCATTCCAGAGAGGCCTATGAGGGCAGCGGTATCGGACTGGCGCTGTGCCGCAAGATCGTGGAGTATCACGGTGGCCGCATCTGGCTGGACACCGACTACCGCGGCGGAGCGTGCTTTCGCTTGACCTTACCGATCGCCAAGGAGACCACGTAATGAACGCCAATCTAATCTCGGTCCTGCTCGTCGAGGACGACCCCGGAGATGTGCTGCTCATTCGTGAGGCCTTTGCCGATCAGAAGGTGGGCAATGTGCTCTCGGTCGTCAGTGATGGCGTCGAGGCGATGGGGTTCGTGCGCGGCGAAGGCGAGTACGCGGGCCGCGAGCGTCCCGACCTGGTGCTGCTCGATCTCAATCTGCCGCGCAAAAGCGGTGCCGAGGTGCTGGCCGAGATCAAGAGCGACCCCGAGCTATCGATGATCCCGGTGATCGTGCTTACGACCTCCGAGGCAGAGGAGGACGTCATGCGCTCCTACAGGATGCATGCCAATGCCTACATAACCAAGCCCGTGGACTTCGAGCGCTTTAGAGAGATCGTGCATCAAATCGATGACTTCTTCATCGGCATCGTGAAGCTGCCGCCGCGCGGCTAGCAGCCTGGATGCCCACCCGAATCTGGCCTGCTGCAAGCCGTTTGCAAGAAGGACCCGGAGGGTATAAGCCTTTATTGTGCGCGCCGCGCTGAGCAGACGGGAGTGGCAACGAGCAGCAGCGCTCGCTTGCATAATTGTGGCCCTGCACGCAGTGGGCTTCTTCCTGCTGATCGCGGTCGTGGCGCCGCATCGCTACGAGCTGGGTGCCGGCGGCGTATTCGGTATCGGCCTCGGCATCACCGCATACACGCTTGGCCTGCGCCACGCCTTCGACGCCGATCACATCGGGGCGATCGATGGCACGACGCGCAAGCTGATGAACGAGGGACAGCGGCCGCTCAGCGTCGGCTTCTTCTTCTCACTAGGGCATTCGACGATCGTGTTCGTGCTGGGCCTGCTCGTCGCGATCGGGGTCAAGGGAGTCAGCGGAGCGCTCAAGAACGACTCCTCTGGCCTGCACCGCACCGCCGATCTCCTCGGGCCAGCGATCTCGGGCTCGTTTCTGTTCTTACTCGGAGTCCTCAATCTCATCATTCTGATGAGCATTCTGCGGATCTTCCGCGATATGCGCCAGGGAGTTTTCAACGAAGCCGAGCTTGAGCAGGAGCTGGACCGGCGCGGCTTGATGAATCGCTTCTACGGACGAGCGACGCGGGCCGTCAAGCAGCCGGCGCAGATGTATTGGGTGGGGATGCTCTTCGGCCTCGGCTTCGACACAGCCACGGAGGTCGCGCTGCTGGTGCTTGCCGGCGCCGGCGCCGCGAGCGGCCTGCCTTTCTACGCGATCCTCTGCCTGCCGGTGCTGTTCGCCGCGGGCATGTCTCTGCTCGACACGATCGACGGCGCGTTCATGAACTTCGCCTATGGCTGGGCCTTCTCACAGCCGATCCGCAAGGTCTATTACAACCTCACGGTCACAGGGCTCTCGGTGATCGTCGCGCTGGCGATCGGCAGCATCGAGCTGCTCTCAGTGCTCGCCGAGAAGCTGTCGCTGAGCGGTGGCGTCTGGAGTCTCGTTGCCCACCTCGATCTGAACATGCTCGGCTATGTGATTGTGGGGTTGTTCCTGCTCACCTGGACGGTCGCGGTGGCCATCTGGCGTTTCGGCCACATCGAAGAGCGTCTGACTGGAAGCCTCAAGGGCACATCCACACCTGCGAGCAACGCTTGACCTTCTCCCCCCGCACCCCACCGCTCCCCGTCTCCGATGTAGCCGCGGCGGCGGCCGCCTTGCGCCGGCGGGGAAGCCGGCTCTCCCAGCCCCGCCGCCAGGTGCTTGAGGCGCTGTTTGCCGCGCGCGAGCCGGTCTGCGCCGAGGATCTCGCGGGCGGCCTGGACGGGCGCACCACAGCGGTCGAGCTGACCTCGGTCTATCGAGCGCTTGAGTACTTCGAGGACCTTGGCATCGTCCGCCACGTGCACTTCGGGCACGGACCCGGCCTGTACGCGCTGGCGGGCGTGAATGAGCGTGAGTATCTCGTGTGCGAACGCTGCGCACAGGTCCTGGCGGTCGATGCTTCACAGCTTGACCCGGTACGCGAGCAGATCCAAGCGAGCTTCGGCTACCACGCGAGCTTCTCTCACTTCCCGATCGTCGGGCTGTGCGCCTCCTGTGCCGAGCAGGACTGACCGCCCGAGACCGCCCGAGCAGGACTGACCGCCCGAGCGGGGCTGACCGCCCGAGCGGGCTGACGCACCCCCCCGCCGCTAACGCAGCGCCGCCGCGATCGCTGCCTGCCCATATGAGATGGCACCATCGTTGGGCGGCTGGCGCTGCGGCGTGAGGACACGCAAGCCAGCGGCTTGCAGCAGGCCTGCCACCCGCTCAAGCAGCAGGCGGTTCTGAAACACCCCTCCGGCAAGCACCACCAGCGAAACGGAGGCCGAGCCGGCAATCTCTGCGCAAGCCTCTGCCGTCGCCGTGGCCAAGCCGTTGTGAAAGCGAGCCGAGACCTTCGCCTCTGAGACTCCCCTGAGCACATCGGCGTGAGCGGCAAGGATCGCGGGACGCGGATCGAGCTGGCCGGCGTCGTAGGGAATCGCATATGCGCCGTCCTCCGCAGGGTCGGCAATGGCCTCCAGCTCGATCGCCGCCTGACCCTCGTAGGTCACCTTGCAGTGCAGACCACACAGCGCAGCGATCGCGTCGCACAGCCGGCCAACGCTGGTGCTCAGCGGAGCGGCCACGCCGTGATCGGCAATCCGCGCGATCGCGCTCCACTGCTCGGGATCCACGCGATCGAGCAGGATCGGCGGGATCGCCGGCAGCGGCTCGCCAGTTGCCTGCGCAAGCCACACACAGGCCATGCGCCACGGCTCACGCGCCGCTCGATCGCCGCCGGGCTGCGGCACGGGGCGCAGGTGACCGACGCGCTCAAAGCCGCTCAAGCCGCCGAGCAAAAGCTCCCCGCCCCAAGCCGTGCCGTCACTCCCGTAGCCGGTGCCGTCATATATCGCGCCTACCGCGGGGCCACGCTCGCCATGCTCGGCGAGCACAGCGGCGAGGTGCGCGTGGTGGTGCTGAATGCCGAGCGACTCAACGCCCACCTGGTCCATCGCGTAGTCAGTGGAGAGGTAGTCGGGGTGCAGATCGTGGACGAGCAGCTCGGGGAGCACCGCGAAGAGTCTCTGGAAGTGCTCGATGCCCTCGCGGAATGAGCGCAAGGTCTCCCAGTTGCCGAGATCGCCGATGTGATGAGACACCCAGGCTCGCTCTCCACGTGCGACGCAGAACGTACTCTTCAGCTCGGCTCCCAGGGCCAGCAGCGGCAAGCTCGTGGGCAGCGGCAAACGCAGGCTGCCTGGCACATAGCCGCGCGAGCGCCGCAAGAAAAGCGGGCGCCGGGCGCCTGCGCCCTGGCCGCTCTCTCCAACCTGCACCACGCGCACCACGGAGTCATCGGTGCGCATGTGGATTGGCCGGTTGTGCAGCAGAAATGCGTCGGCGACCTCGGCCAGCCGCGCACGGGCCTCGCCGTCGTCGTAGGCAACCGGCTCGTCGGAGAGATTGCCGCTGGTCATCACCAGCGCGCGCGGGCCCATCGCTCCCAGGTCATCCAGCAGCAGATGGTGCAGCGGCGTGTAGGGGAGCATCAGGCCAAGCTCGTCAGCCCTGGGGGCCAGCGCCGGCGCCACCGGCGCATCCTTGCGGCGCGGGGCGAGCACGATCGGCCGTGCCGGCTCCATCAATAGAGCAACCTCCTGCTCACCGAGCAGCGCGAGATCGTGTGCTGCGTCGAGGTTGGCGACCATCAGCGCAAATGGGCGATCCTCGCGGCGCTTGCGCGCACGCAACAGCGCCACCGCAGCCTCGTCGTCGGCGCAAGCCGCCAGGTGGTAGCCACCGAGTCCCTTGATGGCCAGCACAGAGCCCTGGGCGAGCAACCGCGCGGCAGCCGTGACAACGTTCGCGGGCGGGGCTTCCAAGATCTTGCCCTGCGCGCCGATCAGCAGCACCCGCGGCCCGCACACATGACAGGCATTGGGCTGGGCGTGGAAGCGCCGATTGCCAGGGTCCTCGTACTCCGCGCGGCACTGCGCGCACATCTCGAAGTCGGCCATCGTGGTCGAGGGGCGGTCATATGGCACGCCACGCACGATCGTGAAGCGAGGCCCGCAGTTGGTGCAGTTGATGAACGGATAGCGAAAACGGCGATCGTCCGGATCGAACAGCTCGGCCAAACAGTCTGGGCAGGTCGCAGCATCGGGAACTACCGATGCATCAGCCTCGCCTGTGCGCACGCTTGGCGCGATCAGAAAGCGCTGCTCCTCCCGCGGCGAGCGCCGCTGTACGCGCACGCGCCCGACACGGGCCAGCGTTGGGGCCTCGACCGGCAACCGCGCAAGGAAGCTCTCGATATCCCGCGCCCGCCCCTCGACCTCAAGCTCCACGCCGCGATGATCGTTGCGCACCCATCCCGTAAGCGCCAGCTCGTCGGCGAGGCGATACACGAAAGGACGAAAGCCAACTCCCTGCACGATCCCCTCGACGCGCGCATGGATGCGCTCACGCTCGTTGCTTACGCCTCGTTGCTCGCCGCCTGTGAGTTCACGTCTCATCGCTCACTCCTATCGCTCGCGCCTCATGGCCCGCCGCTCTCGATCAGCTCGCGCAGCACGTGCCAGGCGCTCGCCTGCGCCTCCTGGACGCGCGGAATGTGCTCGGAGCGAGTGACGATCACCTCCTCGGCCAACGCTTCACCGGCGATCGCGCCGCCGTCATAGCCGACAAGCGCAAGCGTGAGCAGCCCACGACGGCGCGCCTCGGCGAGCGCCGCCAGCACATTGCGCGAGCCGCCACTGGTGGAGAACACAAGCAGCGTGTCCTGCGCACGAGCGTGGGCGATGACCTGGCGGGAGAAAATCGACTCAACGCCCACGTCGTTGGCGATCGCGGTGATGATGCCGGTGTCCTCGGTGAGATCGATCGCCGCCCGCGCGGGCCAGCCAAAGGGCGGGAAGCGCATGTCGGCCACGGCGTCCATCGCATCGGTGGCCGAGCCACCGTTGCCCAAGGCCAGCAGACGACCACCTGAGCGAAAACGCGCACGCAGCCCTCGCGCGGCCGCGAGCAGAGCAGGCTCCCCCTCACAGAGGGTCTGCGCGCGCAGCGCAGCGACCTCTGCGGACTTGAGCAGCACCGAAGCGCGCACATCCGCGATCACCGCCTCAAGATCGTCCTCCTGCTGTCCCAGAAAGGGGTAGAGAAAGCTCGCGGCGCCGCTGTCATGCACCGTACGCTCGCTGCGTCCCTCCAATAGCCCAGGATGCTCAAGGAACACGTGCACGAGCTCCCAGAGCACGTGGTAGAGCGTCTCGACGAGCTCCTGGAGGATGAACGGATGGCGCTCCTGAGGCACAAGCTCGCACTCGGCGCCGACATGGGCCGCGGCAAGCGTGAGACAACCGCGCTCGCGGGCGATTGCCAGCGCGGCCACGGTCTCCTGACCCGCACCGAAAGCCAGCGCGATGTCGTGCGGCTCGGCCAGCAGCGCCAACTGCCCCGGCAGCGGCCCACCCTCGGCGCTCAGCGCCAGAGCGGGCAGCGCGCGCTTGCCCACGATCACCGGATGGACGAACTCCACGGCTACATGGCGCGCATCCGAGCGCGCCTGCGGTCCCTCGCCGAAAGCCAACAGCCGCCCGCCGCGGGCAAAGCGCTCGGCCATGCGATGGCACAGCCGCGCGACGCGCTCGGCCTCGGCGCCAAAGAACGCCTCGCCCGCCAGCCGCCGCCGCTCAGCGGCCAGGGCGGTACCCGCCAAAGGCGCCGTGCCACCCTGCGCCAAAGGCGTCGTGCCACCCCGCGCACCCGCGGCAGAGCTCACGCCATTCACGCCATCGCGCGCGCCCTGGCAGCGGCGGGGACCAGGTCGGTCAGCCAGTCGCGCAGCGCGTCCACCCCCTCCCCGCTGCGGGCGCTGGTCAACAGGTGCTCGATCCCCGGATGCACGGTCTGCAAGTTGGCGAGCAGCTTGTCGAGATCGACGTCGACGTGCTCAAGCAGATCGATCTTGTTCACCACGGCCAGCTCGCAGGCGCGGAACATGAGCGGGTACTTCAAAGGCTTATCCTCGCCCTCGGCGACCGAGCAGACCATCGCCCGCACGTCCTCGCCGACGCGAAACTCGGCGGGACAGACGAGGTTGCCGACGTTCTCGATGATCAGCAGATCGATCTCCTGCAAGGGCAGCGAGGGCAGCGCCGAGCGCACCATGTTGGCGTCCAGATGGCACTCCCCCCCGAAGCCGGCACCGGTATTGAGCTGCACGACGGGAACGTGCAGCGAGGCCAGCCGCTCGGCATCGAGCGAGCCCTCCACGTCGCCCTCCAGTACCCCCACGCGCACATCGCCGGTATCGGCGAGCACCCGCTCAAGCAGCGCGGTCTTGCCGGCCCCAGGGGCGCTCATGAGGTTGACGACCGTCACGCCGGCCCGCTCGAAATCCTGGCGGTTGGCGCGCGCGATCGTGTTGTTGGCGTCGAGCGCATCCTCGACGACTCTGACTCTGACCCGGTGCACGACTACATCGACCGGATCTTGAGGTAGCGCTGGATCTCGGGCAGCTGGGCAGCCACGAGAGCGCCGATCAGCCCGAGCACGAGCAGCAGCAGCGCTCCCTGCGCGGGCCGGGTGATGGTGATGTCGCTCATGACGTCGATGCCTTCCTTTCCTGTGGTTCTTTTGTCAGCTCTGTCAAGAGGTCCGTAACGATGCCCACAGCCCCGTCGAGCGAAGCGCGCACGGGCTCGCTCAGCTCGGCGAGGATCTGCTCATCCGCGGCGCTCATACGCGTCCGCGGCTCGCAACCGACGATCAGCGTGCGCGGCAGCTCGCGCGCCCCCAGAGTGCGAGCGAGCGCCAGCACCTTGACGGGGTCCATGCCGTGCGCGTCAATCGCCATCTCGATCTCATCCAACTCGGGCTCGATCACATACAGCGTGCCTGGCGCCTGACCACGAGGAGTGGCATCGAGCAAGATGACGGCGGCGTAGCCCTCCTGCATGGCGTAGGCGAGATCCATGCCACGGATGCCGAAGTCCACGACCTCTACGCCGCGCGGCAAGGCGCGCGCAGCCAGACGCCCGGCGAGCGCGACACCCCAACCATCGTCGCCTAGAAAGACGTTGCCGATGCCCGCCACCAGCACGCGCGCGAGCGGTGCCGGACCAGCGCCGGCAAGCGAGTCCAAGGGCTCAAGCTCGTCGGGATCGAAGAAGAAGCGATGCCCAGGACGGCGCATCGCGCCGAGATCGCGCCCAGGGTCCTCGGCGACCGTGACCGCCAGCTGGATGCGGCCCTCGTAGTCCTCCAAGACCTCGTGCACGACCGCCACATGCCCTGCAAGAGCAAGCTCGAAAATATCCCCGCCGGCTCGTCGCGGGGAGAGCCGCACACGGCTGCCGGCGCGCACGCTCACGCCGTCGAGCACCACGCAGTCGGGCCCGCGCCGCTCAAGCTCCTCCCAAGGGGGGCGATCGTGGATCATCGCGCGCGCACCAGCCCGAACTCGCGCACGGCCCCGTGCAGACGCATGATCTGCTCGTGACTGAGCGCTTCGGTGCGCTCAAGGATCTCGCGGGCGCGGGGATCGCTGTCACGCATGTCGCGCCGCTCCTCGTCGCTCATGGCGAGGATGTTCAGCACGAGCATCTGATCGATCTCCCCGGAGTCGAACAGATCCCCAGGGCTCTCGGGCGCGATCCGCGGATAGTCGGAGAGGATGATCGGCGCGGCAAGCAGCACGTCGCGCTCGCCCGGCTCGCCGACGAGCACCGGCCACACCCCCAAGTTCTCACATGAATCGGCCTCGGCACGCAGCTCCACAGGGGGATCGGTCGCCGAGACCCAAGCGCCACCCCTGGTGTGCAGCACCGCATGGGTCGAGCAGAAGGTCTGGCGCAGCGCGTCTTCGCGCTCGGCGCCCGTCCACGAGGTTGTGTTGGCGATTGTGAGCGTCACGCGCGAGAGCCCCGGACGCAGACGCTCGCGCGTGAGCGTGACCTCGCCATCGAGCGCCCGCCACGAACGCCTGATCGCGCCGCCGGCAAGCGCCTGCAGCGTCTCGCCCGCAGGTACGTGCAGGAGCCCAGGCGCCACCTCTCGCTCCACCGCCTCGGTCCACGAAACCCAGCGCTCGCCCTCGACCTCAAGCTCCTGGACCTCCTGCGCCGGAGCGCCGGACGGATCGCTCTTCAGCACCTGTCGCTCGACCATCTGCAGGAAGCGCACCTGCACCTCGACCTCCGCGTGCTCATCGCGTTCAAGCAGCGCCTGAACCTGCATCAGCGAGCGGTCCTCCCACGCCGGCGGATACACGCCGCCGAAGGTGAAGCGCTGCTGGTTCTTGAGCGCCTTCTTGCTGTAAGGCCAGAGCAGATACCCCTCATAGAGGACGGCATCGGCGAGCCGGCGGATGGCGTCTTCAGCCATCGCACACCTCATCGAGAAGACGCTCGACGGCATCCTCCAAGGTCCGCAGCCGATGCTCAGCCTTATATGCCCGCAGGCGATCGAAGCTGGGACGCCCCAGCCGCAACCAGGCAGCGCCGGGAAAATGACGGTCCATCGCTTCCCGCCACACCCGCACAGGCAGCCTGTACTCGGCCTCGCGGTCCCAAGCGATGCGCGCGGTCTGCAGCATCCCGTCCGCACCCGCGTAGAAGACCGAGCCGGAGAACAGCAGCTCAAGCGGCACCTCGCCGTCCTTCAAGGCCGAGAGGTAGCCGGCAGCGCTCGCCTCCAGGTCATACGAGCAGGCCACCGGCAGAGTGACCTCAGTGGTGTCGCTGAAAGGCGGCACGACGAGCGTGCTGCGTGTCCACAACAGCGTGCGCAGGGTGGTGCTCCAGCGCTCAGGCGTGTCGAACAGCTCCACCAGCGCCGCCTGCTCGGCTTCGCCGTAGGGGCGCCTTCGCGCGGCGATCTGCAACTGCGTGTCGAGCAGGATGGAGCGCACCGGGCCACCACCAGTGCGCTCGATGCGCAACGCGAAGTTCAGCGTAGGCGCGGCCGAGTGACGCTCGGGAGCGACGTCAACGACCGCGAAGGCCAGCTGTGGCACACCCGCTTCCCCGGCGAGCTCAGTGGGCTGTGAGACGGCGGGCATATCACCTCAGGCGGGAGAGAGATTCGGCATCTCAGGCGCGATCGGTTCGGTCCGGGCAACCCCGGTAGAGCGCGCGGCCGTCGAGGTCCCGTCGGGATTGTGCCCCGCCATCCGCGCGTAGTTGCCGGAGGCGTTGCCCTGCTTGATGCCCTTGACGTGCGTGGGCTTCTCAATGCCCGTATGCGCCGTCCCGGTCTGTGTGCTGGTCATGGTCATGGTCATGTCCTTCCCGTCGCGCTGCGCGCGCGAGCATCGAGCCCGTTGAAGAAGCCATCGATCTCCTGCCAAACCTCCTTGCCGCCGGTCAAACCCCGCCAGTGCAGACGGATCAGGCCCACGAGGCTGTAGCAGTCATCGAGCGGCACAAGCCACTGCCGCCGCGCCCCGCGCGTGCGGTTGACCAGCAGCGCCTCGACGTCTGCCTCAAGCTCAGCGAGAATCGGGTTGACCTGCTCAAGCTCACGCCACGCGCCCAGCTCCAACTGCGACTCAGTCGGACCCATCGGCCCTGGGTAGTAGGCGAGCACGCGCCCCTGGGCGGTGGAATGGAAGAAGAAGGCCATGTCTACTGGGATTCGCAACTCCTCCCAGAGAGGCTCGCTCATGACGAAGTCATCGAGCCGCAGACAGCGTTCGGGCACCAACTTGTACTGCCCAGCACCAGAGCCCTCGCGGTCGAACAGCAGCGCGCAGGGGCGGCAGGCGCACAGCAGCTCCCGCGAGGACAGCTCAAGCAGATGTCGATGGGCGCTTGAGATCGGAGCGTTGCACAACTCGCAGCGCTCATCGGTCTGCGCCGCCGCCGCGCCGCCCGAGGGCCGCTGGGCGAGCGCCCGCAGCCGCGAGTTGGCAAGGCTTGTGGGCGCAGGGGCAGCCACAGCTCAGGCCACCGCCGGCTTGACGACTTCCAGCTGCAGCAGCCCCGACGTCGGCGCGGCGGGTGAGACCGCGTCCTGCGCGCGCACCTCCTGCACCTCAGGAGCGACCTTGAAGATGGCCTGCTCGATGGAGAGCTTGAGCGTCATCGCGGATGACGGGCAGCCCGAGCAGCTCCCTTCCAGGCGCAGGTGCACGACGCCGTCCTCAACTCCCAGCAACTCAGCGTTGCCACCGTGAGAGTGCAGGTAGGGCAGCACGCTCTCAAGCGCCGCGCGCACGCGCTCCTGTAGCGGCACCGGATGCAGACCGTGCAACAACAACAGCTGAGACACCAGCTCGTCCTCGCTCAATGCGTCGGCCAGCGTGCCGTCGTCGTGCGCGGCGAGCACGTCGACAATCCGCTCAAGGCCCTCGCCATAGAGCTCAAGCAGCGCCTGCACGACCTCGGTGGCGGTCTCCCGCGCGGCCACATCAGGGAGCGCCTCCAGCTGCTCCAGCAGCTGCTCAACGCGCGCGACTCCAATTGCCTGTGACATATCTGCCACCTACCCGTGCTGAGCGCCGAACATCGGGGAATGCACCTGCTTGAGCGTCTTGCCCTTGCCTAAATACATGTGCACACCACATGGCAGGCAAGGGTCAAACGAGCGTACGGCCCGCATGATGTCGATCCCGCGGAAATCCTCCTGAGAGCTCTCCTCGAAGATCGGCTGACCGGCCACCGCATCCTCATACGGTCCAGGCGTCCCGAAGGAATCCGTCGGCGAGCCATTCCAAGGGGTCGGCGGATAGGGGTGGTAGTTGGCGATCTTGCCCTCGCGGATCACCAGGTGGTGGGAGAGCACGCCGCGCACGGCCTCGTGAAAGCCACAGCCAATCGCCTCCTCGGGAACCGTGAAGTCCTCAAAGACCTTGGTGCGCCCGGAGCGCAGCTCGGTCATCGCCTTGTCGAGAAAATGCATCGCCATCGCAGCCGAGTAGGCGACGAAATAGATGCGGGCACGATCGCGCTCGATCGCGTTGGACCACTTGGGGATCTTCCACTCAAGCGTCTGCTCGGGGGTGTTGGGCGTCTTGGGCAGGTTGATGAGAACGCTGTGGCCCGTGGCATTCACATAGGGCGTCTTCACCTTGTTGGCCAGCGCCGTGACCCATAGACGCGCGAGCGCACCGCCGCCGGTGTCAAGCGCCAGGTGATCGCCACTGCGCTTGTCATACCAGCGCGGGCTCATCACCCATGAGTAGTTGCCGCCTTCCAGTTCGCGCTTCTGCGGCTTGGGGATCGTCGTCTGGTTCCACGGATGGCGCTTGTCGACAGGATTGCCGAGCGGGTCGTGGGAGACGAAGGTCTCCTCACCCGCCCAGTCCTCGTAGTAGGAGGAGCCGAGCAGGATTCTGATGCCGAGGTTGATGTCAACCAGATTGGTGGTCACCAGCTCGCCGTCGAGCACGACGCCTGGACTGACGAACATCTCGTTGCCCCAGTCATCCATGTGGCGATAGTCGTAGTCGACGTAGTCGGGGTTATTCCAAGCGCCCCAGCACCCCAGCATGATGCGCCGGCGCCCAACCTCCTCATAGCCTGGCAGGGCCTGATAGAAGAAGTTAAAGACGTCGTCGTTCATGGCGACGGCCGACTTGATGAAGTCAAGGCAACGCAGCAGCCGCGACATGTAGTCGGTGAACAGCGTAGGCGTGGCGACGGTGCCCACACCGCCGGGGTAAATGGTCGAAGGGTGCACATGGCGCCCCTCCATCAGGCAGATCATCTCGCGCCCCACGCGGCTGATGTGCAGCGCTTCCTTATAGGTGTCCCCGGTGAAGGGGTTGTAGGAGCGCATGATGTCGCCGATCGTGCGATGACCGTGGATGTTGGCTGCAGGCGCCTCGGTCTTTTCGGCCTGAGCCCAGACCTTGGGGTTGGTGTCACGCACCATCTGCTCGCAGAAGTCCACGAACACGAGGTTGTCCTGGAAGATGACGTGGTCGAAGATGTACTCGGCCGCCTCGCCGAGGTTGACGATCCACTCACCCAGCGGCGGCGGCTTGACGCCATAGGCCATCTGCTGCGCATAGCAGGAACAGACGGCGTGGTTATCCCCGCAGATCCCACAGATGCGGCTGGTGATGAAGTGCGCGTCGCGCGGGTCCTTGCCCTTCATGAATATCGAGTAACCGCGGAACATCGAGGAGGTGGACTTGCAGGTGGCGACGAGGCGGTTCTCGAAGTCGATCTTGGTGTAGATCCCGAGATTGCCCACGATGCGGGTGATCGGGTCCCACGACATATCGACCAACTTGCCGGCCTCGGGCTTGACGGGCTCGCGTGTGACGGCCATCTCAATCTCCTCTCTTCCTAGTTGCCCCAGCGGGGGTGGTAGCCGGTGGTCAGCTCAGGCTTGTTGTGCCGCCACTTGGTCTCCTTGTTCATGGTCTTGTTGGTGATGCCGCGCAGCCTGCGCATCACGGGTCCGTAGACGCTGCCAATGCCCGCGGAGATGCCGCCGCCAGGGGGCGCGTCCATGAAGGGCATGAACTTGTCGGGGAAGCCCGGCATCGTGCAGCCGATGCAGATGCCGCCCACATTGGGACAGCCCCCGATGCCCGCCATCCAGCCGCGCTTGGGCACGTTGCAATTGACGACCGGCCCCCAGCAGCCGATCTTGACCTGGCACTTGGGCGAGTTGTAGTCCTTGGCGAAATCGCCCTGCTCGTAGTAGCCGGCGCGATCGCAGCCCTCGTGCACGGTCTTGCCGAAGAGCCACTGCGGGCGCAAGGCCTCATCCAGCGGGATCGTCGGCGCAAGACCCGCGGCCTGATAGAGCAGCCAGACGAGCGTCTCCAGGAAGTTCTCAGGCTGCACGGGACAGCCGGGCACGTTCACGATCGGCAGGCCGCCGGCAGAGCGGAAGTCCCAGCCCAGGTAGTCGGCGAGACCCATGCATCCGGTGGGGTTGCCGGCCATCGCATGGATACCGCCGTAGGTGGCGCAGGTACCGATCGCCACCACCCCCCACGCCTTGGGAGCAAGACGGTCAAGCCAGTAGTTGAGGTTCAGCGGTTCTCCCGTCGCCTCGTCGTTGCCAAAGGAGGTCCAATAGCCCTCGCCGTTGATGGTCTCGTTGGGAATCGAGCCCTCAATCACCAACACATAAGGCGCGTCGAGCTCATCGCGCACGGCTTGGCGGAAGGGCAGCAGGAACTCCTCGCCCCCCAATGTGGGCGAGAGCACCTTGTTGTGCAGATGCACCTTGGGCAAGCCGGGGATCGCGCCCAGCAGCACGTCCTCGATCGAAGGCTGACCGGCCGCGGTGATCGAGACCGAGTCTCCGTCGCAGCTCATGCCCTCAGAGATCCACAGGATGTGAACCTCCTCGACACCCGATGGCTTGGCTTCAAACGTGGCTGCCATGACCAATCCTTTCGTTGCTCAACAGTTCCTCCTGGAGTTCGAGCGCGTCGACAAACAGCTCCTCGCCCGCCAGCACCTCCACATCGAGCCCTCCGCACTGCGCGCAGCACAAAGGGAAATCCGCCATCGCGCTTTCCGCGCCGCAGTCCCGGCAGCGACCGGCCGCGGGCACATGCTCGATTGCCAGCTCGGCGCCCTCAAGCGCAGTGCCCGCGCTGACAAGCTCAAAGGCAAAGTCCAGCGAGTCGGGGACTACCTGGCGCAGATGCCCGACCTTCACCTCAATCCGCCTCACCCGGCGTCCGGCGGCGTGTCGCGTGGCGACATCGGCGATGGCCTGGGCGATCGAGAGCTCATGCATCAGCAGATCCTCGGCAGCGGGTCGCCCACAAGCTGATCCATCACACGGCGACCGCCGAAGGCGGTCTCCACGAGCACCATGCCGGGAGGCTCGGTCTTGACTTCACCGATCTCAGCAGCCGCCTCGCCACCAGGCAACGCGCGCAACGCGGCAAGCGCCTGCGCGGCGTGCTCGGCTGCGACGAAGGCGACGAACTTGCCCTCGTTGGCCACATACATCGGGTCGATGCCGAGCAGCTCGGCGGCGCCCGCGACCGTCGCGGCAACCGGCACATCGGCCTCGCGCACCACGATGGCAACGCCAGAGGCGCGGGCCAGCTCATTGAGCACCGATGCCACGCCGCCGCGCGTGGCATCGCGCAGGCAGTGCACCCCCACGCCGGCGGCGTCAAACAAGCCGTCCACCGCCGGCCACAGCGAGCGCGTGTCGGACTCGATGTCGGCGTCAAGGCCAAGCTCGCCGCGGGCAAGCATGATCGCTGTTCCGTGCTCGCCGATCGAGCCGGAAAGCAGAATGCGGTCGCCGGGCGCCAGCTGATCGGGGGCCAGCGAGGCGCGGGGATCGCGCCGGCCCAAACCGGCGGTGCAGATGTACATCCCGTCGGCGAGGCCCCGTTCGACAACCTTGGTGTCCCCCGCCACGATCTCAACCTCCGCCGCGCGCGCGGCACAGGCAATCGCGTCCACCTCGGCGCGGAGGATCTCCGCGGGCAGGCCCTCCTCCAGCACCAGGGAGAGCGTCAAGGCGAGCGGACGAGCGCCGCCCATCGCGAGATCGTTGACGGTGCCATTGACCGCCAGCCCCCCGATTGAGCCACCGGGAAAGCGCAGCGGCTTGACGACAAATGCATCCGTGGTCATCGCCAACTGCACCCCATCGACGCTGAGCGCCGCGGCGTCGGCCAAAGACTCAAGCGCAGGCGAGGCAAAGGCCGGCACGAACAGCCCCTCAACCAACGTGCTCGTGGCCTTGCCGCCGGCCCCGTGGGACATCGTGATGTGGGGATCGCGGAACTTCGCGCGCTTGGCGCGCGCGGTCTCGATGATGCCGAGGATCTTCGACTCGCGGTCAGAGATCGCCTCGGCCATCAGACCACCTCGCGCTCGCGGGCGAAGCGCCCATAGTTGTAGTAGGCCGCGCAGGCCCCCTCAGGCGAGACCATGCACGTGCCGATCGCTCGCTCGGGCGTGCAGGCGGTGCCGAACACCTTGCACTCCCACGGCTTGATGACGCCCTTGAGGACCTCACCGCACTGGCAGGCCTTGGGGTCGGCAACGCGCACGCCGGGCACCGGGAAGCGCTGCTCGGCATCCCACTCGGAATACTCATCGGCCAGCCGCAGCGCGCTCTGCGAGATGAAGCCAAGGCCGCGCCACTCAAAGTGAGGACGCAAGGCAAAGACCTCGCTCATGACCTCAAGCGCGCGCAGGTTGCCCTCCCACGGCACCACGCGCGCGTACTGGTTCTCGACCTCCGCGCGCCCCGCGGCGAGCTGGCGCAGCACCATCAACACCGACTGCAGCAGATCGAGCGGCTCAAAGCCGGAGATCGCCACCGGCTTGCCGTACTGCTGAGGGAGAAACTGGAAAGGCCGCGCACCGACGATGGTGGCGACGTGACCGGGCCCGATGAAACCGTCAAGGCGCAGATCGGGCGACTCCAGCAGCGCGCGCAGCGGCGGCACGATCGTGACGTGCGAGCACATGACCGAGAAGTTGCTGACGCTCTCAGCCTTGGCGCGGCGCACGGTGAGCGCGGTCGACGGAGCCGTGGTCTCAAAGCCGATCGCAAAAAACACAACCTCGCGCTCGGGGTTCTGCTTGGCGATGCGCAGCGCATCGAGCGGGGAATAGACGATACGCACATCAGCGCCCTCGGCCTTGGCGTCCAGCAGCGTCTGCTGCGAGCCGGGCACCCGCAGCATGTCACCGAAACAGGTGAAGATCACTCCCGGTTCGCGCGCGAGCGAGATGCCGTCGTCAACGCGACCCATGGGAATGACACAGACCGGGCAGCCGGGCCCATGGACGAGCTCGACGTTAGGGGGCAAGAGATCGTCGATGCCGTACTTGTAAATCGAGTGCGTGTGACCGCCGCAGACCTCCATGATCTTGTAGTGGCGCTCAGACTCGACGCTGGCCATGATCTCCCCGGCGAGCGAGCGACCCAGCTCGGCATCACGAAACTCATCTACAAACCGCATGGCGCCTCCCGAGGGCTCATAGCGCCTCCTGACAGCTCATAGCGCCTCCCGAGGGCTCACAGCGCCTCCTCTGACAACTCATAGCGCCTCCCGACAGAGCGCAGTGCCGGCGTGAACCAGCAGCACCTCACCAGGTGACACAGGCTCGACCAGCGCAACCTCCACACTGGCGTGTTCGCCCTGCGCGTCGGAGCAGAGCGCGAGACCACGAACGCGGTCGACGTCAATAACGTGCATGGGAACCGCCACATCGCCGCACGTGATGCACCTGTCCACGGCGACGTGCTCAGTCATGACACGCGCCGCCTCACTCGATCACGCTGCCCTTCAGCTCCTCAAGCTCCCGCTCGTACTCCGCGCCCATCTGCTCCAGCAGCGCGAGCGTCGCCTGCGCCTCCTGCTCGTCGATCTTCGAGAGCGCGAAGCCGACATGAATCAGCACCCACTCCCCAGGGCCGGCCGACTGTCCCTCGACATCGAGCAGACCGATGTTGACCGCGCGGCGCACTCCGGCCACATCAACCGTGGCGAGTCGATTCTGCTCGTCGATCAGCTCTACGATCTGACCAGGGATAGCTAGGCACACGAGGTAACAAGCTCGTTACCCGCCATCGGGCGGTTATTAACTCACTTCAAAAGCCGCGACATGCGGCGATCCTTTAGCACGCGGCCCTCAGTCTGGCAGTGAGGGCAGTAAGCGATGACGTAATCCTCGAAGTGCACTGCCTGCAAGGTGGTGGCGCAGCGCGGGCAAGGCTCACCCTCGTGGCGGTGCACCTGCAAAGGCATCGGCAGCTTGTCGGGGATGGGCAGCGAGACAACCTGCTCGTAGTGCTCGATGGCGCCACCCAACACGCCAACCATCGCCTCACGCAGGTGTTCCAGCTCCTGCGGCTTGAGATCGTTGCCGCGCTTAAAAGGGGAGAGACGAGCCTCCCACAGGATCTCATCCACCCAGGAGCGCCCGATGCCGGCGATCGTGCGCTGGTCGCGCAGCTGAGCGTGAAGCGGCCGCGGCGCGCGCAGCACCTCGCCCAGCGCGAGCGCCTGCGGCGGCTCAGGCCAGGCTTCGGGACCGAGCTTCACAACAGCCTCGTCCTGCTCGACATCCGCCTCCGCCAGCAGCTTGACCCAAGCGGCCTGCTTGGAGCCGAACTCGCGCAGGCGCAGCTCGCGCCCGCCATCCACCCGCACAAGCAACCGCGAGGTTCGATCGCGCGGTCCGGCAAGCTTGTCATAGAGCTGAAGCCGCCCGGCGGACATGAGATGGATCAGCAGCGACAGCTCGCCTTCGATATGCACCACGAGCTGCTTGCCCCGCCTACCCACCCCCTCGACTCGACGCCCCACCAACACCGAAAGCGGCGGATCGAAGGTCTTCAAGGCGTTGATCCCCGGCGCCAGCACCGACTCGATCTCTGCCCCTTGCAAGGCATCATCGAGCCGGCGCGCGACGATCTCGACCTCGGGCAGCTCAGGCATCGCCCTTCATCGTAGGGCGGCCTAGGAAGCGTGGATCGGCGGCCCTTCGTACTTGACGCCCGCGGGGCTCACCCAGCGCACGCGCCAGGCGGTGGCCTGACTGGCATGCAGCGACCATTCGCCAAAGGCCCCAGTACGCACGCTCCCCAGCACACGCCACTTGTGCGAACCCTTGGGCTCTACCAAGATGGTCACAGAGGTGGGCCCCAAGGTAGGCCGCGCAAGACCCCAGAGCGAAACGCTATGCCCGTGCTTGGAGGCCGTGAGTGGCACAGGCCAGCCGAAATAGAGCGGCTTGGGAGCGCCGGTCACATACTCAAGCCCGGTCTGGAAGCGCACAACCCCACCGTGCACGCTGGAGCCAGGCGCCCCACCAAGCGGATCGTCGCGCAGGAGATACTGCGAGAAGGCGACAACGCGCGGATTGGACCAGGCGATGTGCTCGGCGATGGCGTCGAATTCAGCCTGCTTGGCGACGCTGACACCAAGAAAGCGATTGGGCTTGCTCTGCACACCGAACTCGGTGAGGTAAATAGGCATGCCGGAGCGAATCGCGTGCGCGCGGGCGGCCAGATCCAAACCACGAGTGAGCCGCGAGAGCACACCGATCATCACGTTGTCGGCGCCAGGCGGCCGGTAGGAAGGGCCGGCGGCGGTGGTGTAGGCGTGATGGGCGTAGCCGTAGGCCGGCAATGACCCACAGGAACCGGACTTGCGGTAGTGCGCATTCAGACAAAGGGTCCCGCGCAGGAAAGCCAGCGGCGCGACGTCATGCAGCGGCCCTTCGCGGCGCGTGACTCTATCCGAGCCGGTGGGCGCGGTTTCGCCCATCAAGACCTTGGGACTGGCAAGGCCGGCGGCCTTGAGCCCGTTATAGCCGGCCTGAAAGAGCGCGCGATAGATACGCGGCGAGGCGGGCTGGCCGTGCGAGTCGAACTGCGGCTGCAAAAAAGCGGGGTGGTTAGGCTCATTCCAGATCGCCCAGAGCCCGATCTGCGAGCCGTAATGGCGCCCCAAGGCGGTCATGAACTGTTCGAAGTACAAGGCGTTGGGGTGCGTAACCGCGTCGCGGTGCGTGGACGTAGCCCACTTGGGCACCGGCGAGGTGACCGTCAGCAGCACCTGCCAGTGCAACCGCTGGGCTTCCTCGATGATCGGGTCGTACTGGCTCCAGTTGTAGTTGGCGGGATTGGTGGCATCGAAGTTGGGCTTGGTGGCGCTGTTCGCATTGGGCGCGACTTCGCGCCAGTAGAGCTCCACGCGCAGGGCCTTGACGCCAAGATGCTGCATCTGAGCGACGGCGGCGGCACGGGTGCCGGTGTTGACGAGCTCCGAGGAGGCCTCGAAGTAGACGGACTCGTTATGCGAGGCCAGGGCCTCGCCGGCGCCGGCGAAAGCGAACGCCAGGCAGGCGAGCGGCAGAGATAGGAGTGCTTTGGCTTTGGGCATAGAGGCTAGGACACCACAGCGCGCCAGAGGTTGCGGTGCGTGTAGCGTGCGGCGAATGAGTCCAGCAAGCGCACCGGACGACATCGTCAATACACACGCGGAGGCCGCTGGTAACAGCCGCCCACCGCTGCTGGTGCTGGAGCCGCTGCGCGAGTTCCTCGATGCCAACGGCCTCGGCGCGGGCGCGATCGCGGCCGAGCCGATCGGCGAAGGGCACTCCAACGTGACCTATCTGCTGACCCGCGAGGACGGCAGCGAGCTGGTGCTGCGCCGCCCACCCCGCCCGCCACTGCCCCCCAGCGCGCACGACGTGCTGCGCGAGGCGCGCCTGCTGAAGGCGCTGTGGCCGACCTCAGCCCGCGTCCCGCGCGTGTTGGCGGTAGGCGAGAACGAGGAGCTGATCGGCTGTCCTTTTTATTTAATGGAGAGGGTTGCCGGTGAGGTGATCGTCTCAAGCGTTCCCCAGGAGCTCGATGCCCCGCAGGAGCGCAAGCGCATCTCCGAGGAGCTGATCGACGCGCTGGTGGAGATCCACGCGGTGGACTGGCAGGCGGCCGGCCTGGAGGGCTTTGGCAAGCCGACTGGCTATCTGGAGCGCCAGCTGAGACGTTTCGGAGGCTTGTGGGAGCTAAATCGCACCCGCGAGATCCCCGAGATCGAACGCGTGGGCAAGTGGATGGCGGAGCACATGCCACAGTCCGGCGCGGCGACGATCGTGCACGGCGACTATCGCCTCGGAAACACGATCTACGCCCCCAGCCCGCCCGCGCGCCTGGAGGCGGTGCTGGACTGGGAGATGGCCACGATCGGCGATCCGCTGGCGGATCTGGGCTACCTGTGCATGATGTGGACGGAGGGAGGCGACCCGAAAGGCGGCATGCGCGAGTACCTCGGCGGGGTGACGCGCGCCAACGGCTTTCTCACGCGCGGCGAGCTGATCGCGCGCTACGAACAGCGCACCGGCCGCTCGATGCGCGACCTGCGCTGGTACACGACGCTGGCGCTGTGGAAGTCGGCGGTATTCATGGAGGGCAACTACAAGCGCGCGGTGGCAGGCACAACCGACGATCCCTATCTGAAGCAGTTCGGCGAGGGCGTCGTGGAGCTGGCACGCCAGGCGGAGGGGGTGGCATATGGCGGCGAATGAGAACGGACGGCGCACAGGCCTGCTGATCGACTGGGGCGGGGTGCTGACGACGAACCTGTTCGCCTCCTTCCACGCCTACTGCGTGGCAAGCGAGATCGACCCGGAGGCACTGGTCAAGAGCTTCCGCGAGAACCCCGAGTTCCGCGAGCTGCTGATCGCGCTGGAGAAGGGGGCGGTGCAGGAGCCCGACTTCGAGGAGAGCTTCGCGGTGATGCTGGGAGTCTCCCCGGAAGGCCTCGTAGATGGGCTGTTCGCGGGCGTGGGACCAGATGAGGCGATGATCGAAGCAGTGCGTAAGGCGCGTGCCGCAGGCGTGCGCACAGGCCTGATCAGCAATTCATGGGGCACGCATCGCTACCCCCACGAGCTGTTCGAGGAGCTGTTTGACGGGATTGTGATCAGCGGGCAGGAGGGCATGCGCAAGCCCTCGCGGCGCATGTATGAGCTGGGCGCCGAGCGCGCGGGCATCGAGCCCGCTAAGTGCGTGTACGTGGACGATCTGCCCTTCAACCTGCCGCCGGCGCAGGAGCTGGGGATGGCGACAGTGCACCATACGAGCGCCGAGACGAGCGTCCCGGCGCTCGAAAAGCTGCTGGGAGTAGTCCTCGCGTAGATGGCGATGAGCACCATGTCGCAGACTGGGCATGGCGTTCGTTTTTCGGAAGTTCGTCTTGATACGTTCGGCGAGCTTGCTTTCTTCATTGATGAGACATGGCAGACAATTGGAGACCGACCGGTCGCTGCCCTGGGCGCCGTTGCGATTCGCCAGGCCCACTACAACGGCTTTTGCCGGAGGATCTACACAATCAAGAAGGAGATACTCGGCGTCCATGAACTCCACGAGGCTGAGCTCAAGGGAGCCAAGTGCTTTGCCAAGAGATCGTTCCGAGCCCGACGCGATGTTCACGCCAGCTCACGGCTACTAGACGCAGCCGACCAAGTATTTGAGGCCCTTGCTGCATTTGAAGCGCGAACGTTCGTGATCTGGACGTCAAGCGACGAGCATTTGAGCTTACGGAGTCCTAAGACAACCGAACTTTCGCGGCCCTACACGGCTTTGCTGCATGATTTTCGTGGCCTGATGGAGCGGGACTATCCAACCCTGACCGGGTCGCTGAACTTCGACCAGCGTGATCTCGGAAGCGACGAGATCGCTGCTTGTGCAGTGCAGAACTATCTCGTGCGCACATGGCGGTGGCGACGCTGGCAGCAACACTTCATAACGGTCCCAAACTTCACGGTGAGTGCTGTCAGTCCCGGTCTCCAAGCGGCCGATCTCGTGGCATATCTCGGTGCGCATTGCGCCCCCGGCTCCGATCGCCCCGACCTCCAGCCCTATATTCGTCGCGTGCGCGACCTGGAAGTCTCGTGGCGAGACCGGGGCGGACGGCTGTGCCATACGATCTGTGGGGTAGGCACCCATACAAAGAAATAAGGAGCCGGCGGGCCTCTCGGCCCTACGCGCCGCTTATGAGGCGACGCACCGACTCCCGTAGTACGAACTATACATCGTCCGAGACCTGCGGTTTCATGAACGTAGGTCGGTGTTCAGCGAAGCCTCGGCAGCCGCTCGACAACCCGGACGCCTGAGGGGTCCTCGCTCAAGCCTAGGCGCCCTCGTCGAGCCCCTTGCCGCGCCCGTACATGAACTTGAAGAAGCGCGAGAGCAGCTTGGTGGTGCGAGGCTTGTAGGGGAACATGTGCATCTCGCGCTTGAGCGCCAGGCGCGGGGTGATGACGATCGCCTGCTGAGCACAGAACTTGCGGATGCCCCCGGCGGCGTGGCGCGAGCCCAGGCCCGATTCCTTGGCGCCGCCCATCGGCAACTCAAGCGCGGTGTAGTTGACCATCGCGTCGTTGACGTTAGCGGCGCCGGCCTGCAGGCGTCGGGCAAAGTCCTCGCCACGGGCGGTGTCACGCGTAAAGACCGACGCGCCAAGGCCGTAGGGCGAGTCGTTGGCCAGCCGCAAGGCTTCCTCGGCATCGGCGACCTTCATGACAGGCAGCGTGGGACCAAAGGTCTCCTCGGTCATGATCTTCATGGTGTGATCGACGTCCACGAGCAGCGTGGGCTCATAGAAGCGCCCACCACCGTCCTGCTTGACGTGGCCGCCGGCGAGCGTGCGCGCACCCTTGTCCACAGCGTCCTTGACGTGAGCTTCGATCGTTTCCAACTGCGGCGGGAACGTGATGGCGCCGACCTCGACCGATCCAGGGCCGTGCGGGACGCCGACGCGCAGGGCACGCATCTTCTCGGTGACCTTGCCGACGAACTCGTCATAGACGGGCGCCTCGACGTAGACACGCTCGATCGAGATGCAGGTCTGACCGGCGTTCTGCATGGAGTAGTAGACGGCGGTGTTGGCGGCGCGCTCGACGTCGGCGTCGGCGAGCACGATCATCGGGTCCTTGCCGCCGAGCTCAAGCGAGCAGGGAATCAAGCGCCGGGCAGCCGCTTCGGCGACCTTGCGCCCCGTGCGAGTGGAGCCGGTGAACATGATCATGTCGACCTGCTCGATCAGCGCCGCGCCGGTCTCGCCACGGCCGGTGGCGACCTGAAAGACACCCTCGGGCAGGCCGCTCTCGCGCAGCCCTTCGGCCATCAGCATGGAGGTCAGGGGGGTGACCTCAGAAGGCTTGAGGATCACGCTGTTGCCGGCGGCCAGCGCGGGAATGCAGTCACCAAAGGAGTTGGTGAGGGGATAGTTCCAAGGGCCGATGACGCCGATCAGACCCAGTGGGCGGTAGCGCAGGATCAGCTTCTTGCCCTTGACCAGCAGCTGGCTTGAGCGCACCTTCTCATCAGCCAGGTATTTGGGCGCATTGTCGGCCCAGAAGCCGAAGGCGTTGGCGGCGTAGCCGATCTCCGCGAACACGGCGTCCTCATAGGTCTTGCCGGTCTCCGACATGATCGTCTCGATCACGCGCTGGTTGTTGTCCATCAGCCACTTCTGCGCGCGCTTGAGCACCTGTGCGCGAGCATCGAAGCCAAAGGCCTCCCAACGCGGCTGCGCTTCGCGTCCCTTGCGCGCCAGCTCGGCGACGGCGGCAGCATCGAGGTCGGGCACCGAGGCGACGATCTGACCCGTGGCGGGATTCTCTACGGGGATGTCGGCGGCGGCGTGGGTGGCGCCATTGTGGGTGTGCAATGCGTGCTGCTCAGTGGTAGCCATCAGGCGGCCTCCCCAATCTCGTTTCGCTATGAACGAGAAAGGCTACACCCGTTTGGCTGCGGAGCCAGGAAATTAGTCAGACAGCTCGATAGTGGCAATACCGACGGGCTCCTCGGGGCGATCGCCGCCGCCCGTCTTGACGCCCTCCAAGCTGTCCACGACATCCATCCCAGCAGTGACCTGCCCAAAGACGGTGTGCTTCCCGTCAAGCCAAGGACACGCATCGGCGGTGACGATGAAGAACTGCGAGCCGTTGGTGTTCGGCCCGGCGTTGGCCATCGCCAAGGCGCCGCGCACGACCTTGTGCGCGTTGAACTCGTCCTCGAAGGTGTAGCCGGGACCGCCGGTGCCGGTGCCCTGCGGGCAGCCGCCCTGGATCATGAAGTCCTTGATGATGCGGTGGAAGAGCAGGCCGTCGTAGAAGCCTTCGGAGGCCAGCTTCGTGAAGTTCTCGACCGTCTTGGGGGCATCGGCATCGAACAGCTCAAACGTGATGTCGCCCTCGGTGGTTTTCATTGTTGCTGTGGACATGCTGGCGCTCCCTTGTTTCGCGGCCGCGGTGGAAAGGCACGATAGCGGCACTTATCGCACGCTTGCTCGGCGCCCTTTCGAGTCGGGCAGGACGGCGGTAGCGATCCCCTCGCTCGTGGCGACCGTCAACAGGGGGCCGTCGGAGCTCGCGATGCGCCCTCCCGCTGGAGTGCTCGCCACGAGCACTGCGTCGGCGAGCGAGATCGGGCAGCGGGAGCGGTGATAGTGAGCAGCGCGAATCTGACCCGCGCGCCAGGCTTGAGCAGGTCCAAGCGGGAGCAGCGTCAGGCTCTTTGCCAGCAGACCCTCGATCACCGGTCGTGTTTGCTCTATCTCAAGGTCATAGCGCCGCTTGAGTCGGTCTATCGCCTCAGCGAGATTGAGGGTGGTCATCGCTGCACCGCGGTTCAGCATCTCCTGCACCTCACCGGCCGCGGGCTCGGCGCCAAGCAGCGCGATGAGCGCAGAGGCGTCGATCAGAGTGCCGGCCGAGGACTCAGCCGTGTCAGTGACGATCGCGCTCTTGGACATCCAGTTCCTCTTCGCGATCCAAGCGCCTGGCCTCCTCGGAGCCGAGCACGCCGATCTGCGCCGCGAATGCTCCTACAGCGGCAGCCACTGGATCGTCTGGAACCGGACGCAGCACCACGTGGTCGCCGCGATCTTCGGCGAGGACAGTTCGAGTACGCCATCGCTTGCGCACCGCCGCGGGGACGGACACCTGTCCACCGCTGGATATCACAAGTCGCTTTGCCATGGCCATTACAATGTACCATGAGACCATGTAGTCCGCATGACTCAGCTACTCAGCGGCGACCCCTACCCGACCTTCTCCAACTTCAGCGAGCGCCCTCGCACGCTGTGCCCATCAAGCGCGGCGATCACGCGGTCGGCCTCGGCGGCGGGCACGGAGACGAAGGAGAAGCGGTCGAGCACCATGACGTCGCGCACAGCCTCGCCATCGAGGCCCGCAGCCGAGGTGAGAGCGCCGACGATGTCGGCGACGCGCACGCCACCGGCCTTGCCGCCGGCCACCATCAGCTTCACGTAAGGCTCTTCGCCATTGCGCGAGATCTGCGGCTTGGAGTGCCGCCGCGGGCGCTCAAGCACCGGCGTGGGCGCGGCGACAGCGCCCTTCTCCCAGGCGGCGATGGAGGTGCCAATGTGGCGCTCAATAGCCTCCAGCTCGCGCTTCTGGCGCGGCTCGACAAAGGTGATGGCTCGACCTGAGCGCCCAACACGGCCAGTGCGCCCGATGCGGTGCACATAGGTGTCGGGCGAGGTCGGCACGTCGTAGTTGACGACGTGCGTGACGGTCGAGATGTCGAGGCCGCGAGCGGCAACGTCGGTGGCAACGAGAATCGGCACGCGCCCGCCTTTGAAGGCCAGCATGACGCCATCGCGCGAGCCCTGACTCATATCGCCGTGCAGCGCGCGGACGTTCATGCCGCGGTCGCGCAATGTGCGAAACAGCTGGTCACAGCGGATCTTGGTGCGTACAAAGACGATCGCCTGCTCGGGCGACTCGGCTTTCAGCACTTCGACCAATTTGTCGGGCTTCTCGCGGATGTCGGCGGGCAGCTGGAACTGGGCGACGGTGTCGATCGTGAGCGTGGCAGCCTTGACCTTGATGGTCGTCGGTTCGTAGAGATAGCCGTCGGCGAGCTTGCGGATCGGCGGCGGCATGGTGGCCGAGAAGAGCGCCGTCTGGCGCCCGGAGGGAGTCATCGAGAGGATGCGCTCGACATCCTCAAGAAAGCCAAGGTCGAGCATCTCATCGGCCTCATCGAGCACCACGAAGCGGGTGTCGTGCAGCACGAGCGAGTGGCGGGAGATGAGATCGAGCACCCTGCCCACAGTCCCCACCACCACGTGACCCCCGGCCCGCAGCTGTGCCTGCTGGGTGCGGATCGGGGCGCCGCCAAAGACGGCCACGACATCGATGCCGCTGTGCTCGCCATAGGTGCGCAAGGCCTGGGTGACCTGGATGCAGAGCTCGCGGGTGGGCGTGAGCACGAGCGCCTGCACCTCGCGCTCCTCAGGGTCGACGTACTCCACGATCGGCAGCCCGAAGGCAGCGGTCTTACCGGTGCCGGTCTGCGCCTGGCCGATGACGTCGCGGCCTTCCAGCAGCGGCGGGATGGCCTGTTCCTGAATCGGGCTGGGCGACTCGTAGCCGACATCGCGCAGCGCGTGAAGCGTGGACTCGGAGAGACCGAGATCGGCGAAGGACTTGCTCATTCGGGACGAGAGCTTACGCGGTGCAAGCCATCATGCCGAAGGATCCAGCAGGAGCTTGCCCGTAGTACGCCGCTCGCGCAGGTCGATCTGTGCCTGAGCAGCGGCTGAGAGCGGGTAGGTGTGTCCCACCACCGCTTGCAATTCCCCGCTCACGGCGAGCGCGAAGAGCTCAGCCAGCGGCTCGGCCCACATTCCCGGACGAGGTGACTGGGAATGGCGAGGGGCCCCCCCGACTGCGCCACCCTCTAGACAATGGAAGAGATAAAAGCCAACCACCGAACGGGAGTGGCGCAGGAGCGAGCCGCTGGAGACCCGATTGGGCTCCTGGGAGGCGATGCCACAGATGACGATGCGCCCGAAGTGGGCCAAGGCGCGATAGGACTGCTCGAACACAGCGCCGCCCGCCATCTCAAAGACGACATCGACCTCCTTCCCCCGATTGGCCTCGATCAGGCGCTCGCGCAACTCCTCCTCGGGCTCGGAGTCGATCGCCACGTCAGCCCCCAACTCCATCGCCAAGCGCCGCTTGTCCTCACTGGAGGCCACGGCGATCACGCGCCCCGCGCCGAGCAGCTTGCCGAGCTGAACCGCAAGCGAGCCCACGCCGCCGGCGGCGGCGTGCACCACGACGCTCTCCCCTGGCGCGACGCGGCCGGCCGTGCGATAGAGATGCCAGGCGGTCAGGCCCTGCACCATCAGCGCCAAGGCGGCGCCATCGCCAAGACCGTCGGGGATGGGCACCACAAGATCCCTGGGCGCCTTGGCGTATTCAGCGTATCCGCCGCTGGGAGTCAGGGCGATGACGCGCTCGCCGGTGTCCTCACGGATACCGGCGACCTCCCTTCCAGGCACGAGCGGCAGGCTGGCCTTCTGCACGTAGGAATTGGTGCGGGTGTGAACGTCAGCGAAGTTCATACCCGCACGGGTGACGCGGACCAGCACCTCATCGGGCCCCGGCTCAGGGGTCGGCAACTCCACCAGCTGGAGCACCTCAGGGCCTCCGAACTCGCTCATCTGGATCGCGCGCACGGGCGCTGAGGCTATCGCGCAGGCCGGCAAGGCTGTAGGGTCCCGCGCCCAATGTCCATCACAGTCGTGGGATCAATCGCGTATGACACGGTGACGACTCCTTTCGGGGAGCGCGACCGGATGTTGGGCGGTGCGGCGGTTCACTTTGCGCTGGCGGCCTCCTTCTTTGAGGAAGTACGTGTGGTCGGTCCGGTCGGCGAGGATTTCGGCGAGGACGAGCTGGACGTAATGCGCCACCGCGGCGTGGACGTCTCAGACGTCGAGCGCATTCCCGGCGGCAAGACCTTCTTCTGGAAGGGCAAGTACGGCTGGGATCTCAATTCGCGCGAGACGCTGGACACGCAGCTGGGCGTGTTCGAGGGTTTTCAACCGAAGCTCTCGCAGGCGTCGCTCGACAGCGACGTGCTGTTCCTGGCGAACATCCAGCCCGATCTGCAGCGCGATGTGCGCTCGCAGCTGCCCAATGCGCGTTTCGTGGCGCTGGATTCGATGAACCTGTGGATCGAAGCGGCCAGAGACTCTTTGGTGAAGGCAATCAAGGAGTGCGACTGCCTGATCCTCAACGACAGCGAGCTGCGCCAGCTCACCGGCAAGGCCAGCATCTACGCGGCCGCGCGGGAGATTCTTGAGTGGAGTCCTCCCCACCCGCGGGTGATTGTGGCCAAGCAGGGCGAGTATGGAGCCGCGCTGATCACCAGCGAGGGCTTCTTCTCCTTGCCGGCCTTTCCGCTTGAGCGCGTGGTGGACCCAACCGGCGCGGGCGACACCTTCGCGGGCGGTTTTGTCGGCTACCTGGCGGCACACGCCGACCAGGAATACTCCGAGGAGCTTTTGCGCCAGGCGATGGCGCATGGCACGGCGCTGGCATCCTTCAACGTCGAAGAGTTCGGCACCGAGCGCATCGAGAAGCTCTCTGGCGGCGAGATCGTGGCGCGAGTAAGACAGCTGCGCGAGTTCACGCAGTTCTCGGCCGCGGCAGTGCCACTGCGCGATTAAGCCACCCTTGGCAGCGCGCAAGAATGGTTATACGATCAATGGGGAGTGGATGCTTGGACCTTCATTTGGTTGATGCTGATCCTGAAGATCCCCGTTATCGCGCTGCTTTTGCTGGTGCGCTGGGCGGTCAAGCAGGAGCCTGAAGACCCGCTGGGCGAAGACGATGGCGGCATCTCCTTCGATCCTCGTCCCCGTCATCCCAGCCATCCCCGTCCGCGCTTGCCCCGCAGCCCGCGGCGCGGCCCACACCATGGCGCACCCTCACCTCTGTCACCCCCACGGGTGCGGGGCGTGGTGGCTCATACCCGCCTGGCGCGGCACTGACCCCGCGGCCGTTAGTACTGTCCGGCGTATGAGCCAACCCCCCTGCTCGGTCCTCTCGGACGCGACGATCATGCGTATGGTCGCTGCCGGGCGCATCAAGATCGACCCTTGGGATGGGGGGATGGTGCAGCCGGCCAGCGTGGATCTGCGCTTGGGTGGCTCCTTCCGCGTGTTCAGCAACCACAGGATCACGGCGATCGACCTGCGCGAGCCGCCCACCGAGCTGACCGAGCAAGTGGTGCCGCCCGAGGGCGAGCCGTTCGTGATTCACCCCGGCGAGTTCTGCCTGGGCAGGACGCTGGAGCACGTGGAGCTGCCCGATGACATCGTGGCGCGGATCGAGGGCAAGAGCTCGCTGGGCCGCCTGGGCCTGATCGTGCACGCGACCGCGGGCTTCTGCGATCCCGGCTGGAAGGGCACGCTGACGCTGGAGCTCAACAACCTGACGCGCGTGCCGATCAAGCTATACCCCGGTCTGCCGATCGCGCAGCTGTCATTTATGACGCTCGACGCGCCCGCCCAGCGGCCTTACGGGCACAAGGAGCTGGGCAGCCACTACCAGGGTCAGGTGGAGGCCACGGAGAGCCGCTACGGTGTAACTCAGACCACGTGACAGGAGGACAGATGAGCACCGAGACGCAGGCTGGCGCACATGGGGAGGCCATCGGTCAGGCATCTGGCAACGGCGCGAGCGCGGAGGATCGCCTGACGGTGACCGACAGCCGCACGGGCCGCACGTATGAGCTGCCGATCACCGACGGCACGGTGCGCGCGATGGACCTGCGTCAGATCAAGGTGCAGGAGTCGGACTTCGGCCTGATGGCCTATGACCCGGCGTACACCAACACGGCCTCGTGTCGCAGCTCGATCACCTACATCGACGGCGATGCGGGCATCCTCCAGCACCGCGGCTACTCGATCGAGCAGCTGTGCGAGCACTCGACCTACCTGGAGGTCGCCTACCTGCTGATCCACGACTCGCTGCCCACAAAGGCGCAGCTGGAGGAGTGGGTGCACCAGATCACGATCCACACGTTCGTGCACGAGAACGTCAAGGACTTCATGCAGGGCTTCCGCTACGACGCCAACCCGATGGGCATGCTGGTGGCCTCGGTGGGCGCGCTGTCGACCTTCTACCCCGACGCGAACCAGATCCACGACGAAGAGGTGCGGGCGATCCAGATCATCCGCCTGCTGGCGAAGATGCCCACACTGGCGGCATTCGCATTCCGTCACAACATGGGCCAGCCCTACGTGTACCCCGACAACGACCTCGAATACGCGGGCAATTTCCTCGGCATGATGTACAAGATGACCGAGCTCAAGTACGAGCCCGATCCGCGCCTTGAGCGAGCGCTGGATGTCCTCTTCATCCTGCACGCCGACCACGAGCAGAACGCCTCCACAAGCGCGGTGCGCGCGGTGGGCTCAACGCAGGTTGATCCCTACTCGGCGGTGGCGGCAGGCGTGGCGGCGCTGTATGGCCCGCTGCACGGAGGCGCCAACGAGCAGGCGCTGCGGATGCTGCGGCGGATCGAGTCGGTGGACAACATCCCTGACTTCTTGGCAGGCGTGAAGGCCGGCAAAGAGCGCCTGATGGGCTTTGGCCACCGCGTCTACAAGAACTATGACCCCCGCGCGCGCATCATCCGCGAGCACCTGGACGCGGTCTTCGAGGTGCGCGGCAAGAGCCCACTGCTGCAGATCGCCACAGAGCTTGAGAAGCGCGCGCTGGATGACGATTACTTCACCTCGCGCAAGCTCTACCCCAACGTGGACTTCTACTCAGGCCTGATCTATGAGGCGCTGGGCCTGCCGGTGGCGATGTTCCCGGTGATGTTCGCCATCGGTCGCACCAGCGGCTGGATCGCGCAGTGGCTTGAGATGGTCAAAGACCCCGAGCAGAAGATCGCCCGCCCCCGCCAGATCTACACCGGCGAGCGCGACCGCGATTACGTGCCGGTGGCGCAGCGCTGAGAACGCAAGCTGGCCGGCCGCTGCCATCATCGGGGGATGAATGGCAAGTGGACGCTGACGGTACGCGACGGCCCGCGCGTCGCGCGCAAGCGCTATGAAACCCTCGGCGAGACGGTGCAGGCGATGGAGCACGAGCTGGATGAGCTGGCCCCCGCCACGAGACGCCGCGCGATCCAAGTGGTGGGCAAGAGCTTCGATGCTGCCCGCCAGGTCGCGGTGCGCGCCGAAATCAGCGGTCCCGGCGGCTGGCCCTCAGGCGCGCGCGGCGGCGTGGACATGCGCGGCGATGGCTCAACCGAGGCCTACACCGGCCGCCTGCGCCGCAAGCTCGTGCAGCTGCGCTCGGGCGAGACGCCCTATGAAGGCCTGAGCCGGGCGCTAGGCGAGCGCCGTCCCTGAGGCCAGCTAGGCGGGCCGCTCAAAGCACCAGCGTGGCTCCATGGCGGCGCAACCAATCGCGCTCTTGGCGATAGCTCGGCCAGTAGCGCTCAAGCAGCGCCCAGAAACGGGGCGAGTGGTCGAGCACCTGCAGATGACAGACCTCGTGCCAGACGACGTAGTCGAGCACGCTCTCAGGCGCCAGCAAGAGACGCCAGTTGAAGCTCATGCGCCCAGTGGCAGAGCAGGAGGCCCAACGCGTGCGCTGGGCGCGGATCACAAGATCGCGGTAGGGCGTGGCGGCGAGAGCCGTGGCACGGTCCAGACGCGCGGCGATCTCAGGGCGAGCCATGCGACGGTAGTAGCGCTCAAGCGCGGGGCGGGGATCGCCCTCAGGCACGAGCAGACGCTCGCCCTGACGCCGAACGCGCTGGCGTCCACGCTGGGGTTGGAGGTGCAGGACGGTCCCGAGATAGGGCACCGTGGCGCCGCGCTCGGCGATCTGCGCGAGCACGCCCTGCACGTCCTCAAGGCGCCGCTCGATCCAGGGCCTCAGCTCAACGACGGCAGCAGCGGCAGCTCGCTCGGGAGCACCGGCCGGCAGCACCACCTCGACGCCCGAGTGAGCGTGCACGTTGACGCGGATGCGCCGCGCACGGGCGGAGCGGCGGATGGTGTAGGCGATCTCGGTGGTCGCAGGCGAGGAGCCAGACATGTGAGCACGTCAGGGTACGCGCCCGGCCGGGCGCAAGCCGCGGGTGCATAATCCAGCAGCGATGGGACAATCCAGAGTGAAGCTTCCCCGCAATGTGCGTCCCCCCTTTTCCGTTTACCTCAACGGGGTCCCGCAGGAGTTGGGCAGGGACTACTCGGTGAGCGAAGGCGCGCTGGTCTTCCAGCAGGAGCTGCGCAAGGACAAGATCAGCGGCTGGCGCTGGCTGCTGGGCGCTTGGGGCGTGGGCACCTATCGCCAGAACGACTCGGTGGATGTGCGCTACGAGGCGGCCGATGGCTCGCCGCGCGTAGCGGAGGGGCTTGAGATCGAGCCGGCATAGATCGCGTTCTCCCAGGGCTTGGCGAGCTTCAGCGCGCTGAGGATGGCGCGCGTGGCGGGCGAGCGGTTGAGCGTGTAAAAGTGAATGCCGGGCGCCCCGGCGGCAAGCAGCTCGGCGCACTGCAAGGTCGCATAGGCGACACCGAAGTCACGCACGGCCTCCTCCTGATCCTCGCGCGCGTGCAGCTCGCGGCGCAACCCAGCTGGAATGGAGGCGCCACACATCTGGGTCATGCGCTCAAGCTGCCCGATGTGCGTGATCGGCAGGATGCCGGGGATGATCGGCACCGTTATGCCAATCGCGCGGGCGCGGGCGAGGAAGTCGAAGTAGAAGGCGTTGTCGAAGAACAGCTGGGTGATCAGAAAATCCACGCCCGCCCGCACCTTCTCGGCCAGGTGTTCCAGATCATCCTGAGGACTGACGGCGTGGATGTGAGTCTCGGGGAAGCAGGCAGCGCCGATCGCAAAGGGATAGTCGGCTTTGATAAGCGCAACCAGCTCGCTTGAGTACTCAAGCCCCCCCTCCGTCTTGGTCCAGACATGCTCGCCCTTGGGCGGATCGCCGCGCAGCGCCAGCACGTTGTCGATGCCGCAGGAGCGCATCTCATCGAGCGTTGAGCGCAGCTCGGCGACGGTCGCGGAGACGCAGGTGAAGTGCGCCATCGCCTCCAAGCCGAAGTCGCGTTTGATGCGGGTGACTATCTCGATCGTCTTGGCGCGCGTGGAGCCCCCGGCGCCATAGGTGACGGACACAAACGAAGGATCGAGCTGGCGCAGCTCAGCGAGCGCCTCATACAGGTTGCGCTCGCCCTGCTCGGTCTTGGGCGGGAAGAACTCGAACGAGAAGACGGGGCCGGGCCCCTCCGCCACGCCGGTCAAGAGCTTGTCGATACGCATCGCTAGATCGTAACGTCAGGCGGGTTCCCAGCGCTCGGGCTCGCCCGGCAGCTTGATCGCGCGGCCGGTGACCTGCAGGTGCGCCAGAAAGGACAATGTCTCCATCAAAAGCCAGGGGGCGGTAGCGGGAGAGAAGGGAATGTCGTCGTAGATCTGCGGCACGATCTCAAACGCGGTCGCGGGCTCAGGCGCCATCGCGGCAAGCACGCGCTCGGTGCGTTCGGCGACGAGCTTGCGGTTGCCTTCGATATGGGCGTGGACATCGGTGAAGGTGCGCCCATGGCCAGGCAGGCATAGGCGCGCGCCAAGACGCTCGACGACGTCGAGCGAGTTGACGAATTCCCCCACGGGGTCAGGTGAGTAGCCATAGTCAAAGAACAGCGAGATGCGCCCGAGCAGATGATCGCCTGAGATCAGCAGGCGTCGCTCGGGCTGAAAGAGGCAGACGTGCGAAGGGGCGTGACCGGGAGTCTCGTGCACAGTCCAGGTGCCCAGATCGGTGGCGATCGTAACGCCGGGCAGCAGCGCGCGATCAGGCGCGATGACGGCGGCGATGCCGGAGTCATGATCCTTGCGCTGCTCGGCGTAGCGACGCAGCGGCTCCTCGGGCACGCCACTCTGGCGCGCCACCTCCAGCCGCCGGGCGACAGCCGCGTCAGTGTCCTGCGCCCACTGCGACATGTGCTGGTAGTTGGGATGCATCCACAGCTCACAGCCAGCGCGCTGCACGATCGTGGCGGCCTGCCCGTAATGGTCGGAATGAGCGTGTGTGCAGACGACGAGGCGAATGTCCTCGACGCGCAGGTGGCACATCTGCAGCGCCCGTTCGAGGTGCGCCATCGAGCCGGGCTGATGCATGCCGGTGTCAAACAGCACGACGCCGTCCCCGGCGGCGACAGCCCAGGCGTTGCAGTGAGGCACCCCCGGCCAGGGCAACGGCAGCCGCAGGCGATAGACGCCGGCCATCACTCGCTCGCCGCGCCCCAGCTCGCGCTTGGTGTTCGTCTCGGACATTCCGCTGGAGCCTAGTGGTCCTTCCGCCGGTATTGGGCCTCGCCCGGTTGGCGCGCAAGCGCGCGAGGGCCTAGACTGGCGCTTATCCCCAAGCGCATGTGAGGAGGCAGATATATGGCCGAGGAAACGGATTCCCCCAGCAGCGCGGCCTCCAAGGTGCAGGAGGCTGCCGCGAACATCCACCAGCCGGCGCGCAAGCGCATCACGCGCTCTGAGGGCAGCGCCGCGGAGAAGGTGGTGCGGGAGTACTTCGACGCGCTCAACGCGCGCGAGCTGGAGGCGGCAGTGGCGATGTGGGTGCCCGAGGGACACGAGAACGTGCACGGCCAGGGCCAGTTCAGCGGTCGTGAGGGCCTGCGCGAGTTCATCGGCGGACTGCTTGAGGCACTGCCCGATCTGCGCTTTGAGATCCTCAGCACAACCACACAGGACGAGCGCTGCGGCGTGCAGTGGCGCCTGACAGGCACCTTCGCGGGGCCGGGGATGCTGAATGGTGTGGCGCCGACGGGTCACCCGCTGACGCTGGAAGGCGTCGACCTGCTCACCGTGAAGGAAGGGCTGATCGAGAGCAACGAGGTTTTCATCGACACGATGGCCGTGCCGCGGCAGATCGGCATGATGCCGCCGCTGGGCTCAGGCGCCGAGAAGCGCATGATGGGCGCGTTCAACCTCAAGACGCGCCTGACCGGACCGGGCGAGGCCAAGCTGGTGGCCGAGGGCGTGTGGGTGGTGCAGGGCCAGCCGGGTCGCTGCAACGTGTACCTGATCGAGGAGCAGGACGGGGTGACAGTATTTGACGCAGGCGCGCGCACGATGGTGCGCACGGTGGCCTCGGCAGGCGCCAAGCTGGGAGGCATCAAGCGCCTGGTGCTGGGGCATGGGCACACCGACCACCGCGGCACGGCGCCCTCGCTGGGAGTGCCCGTCCTGTGCCACCCCGAGGAAGTGCAGGACGCCGAAGGCAGCGGCGGCTGGCGCTACTGGGACCCCACGCTGGCGGGCCTGCCGATTCCCCAGCGCCAGATCCACCGTGCGCTGCACCGTTTGGCATGGGACGGCGGACCGGTGAAGATCGCCGGCACCGTCACGGAGGGTGAGGAAGTGGCGGGCTTCAGCGTCGTGCACATCCCCGGCCACGCGCCGGGGCAGATCGCGTTGTGGCGCGAGTCCGACCGCTTGGCACTGGTCACAGACTGCTTCTACACGCTTGAAATGTGGGGCCGCGACTGCGCGCCGCACCTGCCCAATGCGGTCTACAACTACGACACCGAGCAGGCGCGCCAGAGCATGTTGAAGCTGGCGGCCCTGGAGCCGGCCGCGGCTTGGCCGGGACACGCCAAGCCGGTGACCGGCGACGTGCGCAGCCAGCTGGAACGCGGCGCCGCGACGAGTGCAGGCGCCACTACGAGTTGAGCAAGCGCAATCGACGCAGCAAAGGCAGCGAGCGACGCGAGAAGCTCACCGCGCCCTCCAGCGACTACACCGACGCCGAAGGCAACGTGCTCACGCTGCGTGGTTCCCTGACTCCGGCCACGCGGCGCGAGTACGCCGCGGTGCTCGCGGGCAGCCCGCTCTCGCGCGAGGACGCATGGCATCGGGCGGTGGAGTTTCTGTTCGAGCGTTTAGCGATCCGCTGGGAGATTGCGAGCGTGCCAATCGAACGCCAGCGCGAGTTGCTGCAGCGTTTTCGTGTTGCGGGCCAGCCAGAACGAGCGTGGATCAGAGAGGTGCTGAGGGAGCACTGCGCGGAGCACTTCCCGGACGTGCAGGCGCCCTGATGGCGCTTAGTCGAGCAACTCCAACCGCGCTCCATGCGAGCTACCCGCGGCCACGAACCGCGCGGTGGCGGGCGAGAGCTCGAACTCAAGCCGCTCGCCTTCCTCGCAGCGCACTTCCAACGCTCGCCCTTCATCGCGAACCCCAATAACGACAGCCGCCTCAAAGCCCCCGCCAAAATGCGCGACGCGCGCGCTGGCACCGACGCGGGGAACTGGACGGGAAGGGCCGAGCGGTGACATACGATCAACAATATGCGCCGCACCAAGATAGTTGCCACCATCGGCCCCGCCTCACGCGAGCCGGACACCCTGCTGCGAATGGTGCAAGCGGGGATGGATGTCGCACGGCTCAACTACTCCCACGGCAGCCTGGAGGAGCACGCGGAGACGGTACGTCGCGTGCGCGACGCGGCCGGGCGGGCGGGGCACCCGGTGGCGATCCTGCAGGACCTGCCCGGCCCCAAGCTGCGCATCGGCCCCTTACGCGAGGACATCGTCGAGCTGAAGCCCGGCGATGACGTGACGTTCGTGTGCGGCAACGAAGACGGCGAAGGGGACGCCAGGCGCATGAACATCTCTTGGGCGGGGCTGCCTGACGCGCTGGAGGAGGGGGCGGTGCTGTACCTCGCCGACGGCTCAGTGCGCCTGCGCGTCGCCGCGGTACGCGCGGGAGCGCATGAGGTGGACGCCGAGGTGGAGGTTGGTGGCGCGGTGGCCTCCCGCCAGGGTGTCAACATCCCCGGCCCCGCCGACGGTCTACCCGCGGTAGGAGAGGAGGATCTGGAGCTGCTGCGCCACGGCGAGTCGATTGGCGTGGACATGGTGGCGCTGTCCTTCGTGCGGCGACCCAAGGACGTGGAAGATGTGCGCGAGCACACACGTCTGCCGCTGATCGCCAAGATGGAGAAGCCGCAGGCGGTCGAATGCGCCGAAGACATCCTCAAGGTCGCGGATTGCGTGATGGTGGCGCGCGGCGATCTCGGCATCGAGCTGCCAATCGAGCGCGTGCCCATCGTGCAGAAGGAGCTGCTGCGCCTCGCGGGCAGCCTGGCGCGCCCTTCGATCACGGCCACACAGATGCTCGACTCGATGGTGACCTCCTCACGACCCACCCGCGCGGAGGTGGCCGACGTGGCCAATGCGATTCTCGACGGCACCGATGCCGTGATGCTCTCGCAGGAGACGGCCGTCGGCGCCTATCCCGTGGAGGCAATCGAAATGATGGCCGCAGTGGCCAAGCAGGCCGAGGCGGTGGCCCCCTATGAGGACTGGAACGCCTCACGCGTGACGCGCAAGGACAGCGACCCCGCCTACACGCTGGCGCACAGCCTCTGCGTGGCGGCGCGCGAGCTGCGCCTCGACGCCCTGGTCGTCCCCACTCTCTCGGGCCGCTCCGCGCGCATCGTCTCCGCGCACCGCCCTACCGTCCCGATCTATGCCCTCTCCCCGGGCCGCGAGACGGTGCGCCGCTGCGGCTTGATGTGGGGCGTGCGCGCTGCCTCCATTCCCCGCCACGAGACGACCGAGGCGCTGATCGCCGACTCCGCTCGTCGCGTGGTGGAGCTGGGCTGGTGTGAGCCGGGGCAGCGTGTTGGCATCACCGCCGGTCTGCCAAGCGGGCGCCCAGGGACGACCAGTTTGGTGCAGATACAGGTGGTCTAGAGCCGCGCAGTCACCCTGGAGACCATATATAGAAACATTTTTTCTATCTGGATCTCCGCAAACACAGTGGCCTTCCAGAGTCAGGCAGATGTGTCCTTGACGGAACTACTCGATCGTGGGAGGCTCGCGAAGAGGCCCGAGACAGACCGGACTCGTTGAACGGCGGCGTCCCCGGAATGCCTCTTTGAGAGGACGTCGCTTGACGGACAACGTAAACAAACAACTCCAAGGGAGAGACTGGACGATGCGGAAAATCAAGACCATCGGACCATGCATGGCCGTGGTCCTCGCAGTTGTCTGTGCGGTGGCATCTACTGCCGCACAGGCAGCCCTGCCCTTACCCGAATTTCAAGCAAAAGGAAGCAAACTTACAAAAAATATAGCCTTCAACGTCAAAGGTGGGGCCGGGAGATTCGAAATCGGTTCGACCATAGTGGCATGGAAAAGCGCCACCGCCACGGGAGAACTGGAAGCCCCGAACAAGATTGTCAATTTTTCCCTCAAATTTGCCGGCGACCACATCGGCGCCTGTGAAGTCAAAAGTCCTGGCGCCGCAGCGGGCGAAGTGAATACGAAGAAACTCAAAGGAGTACTTGGATATATCCACGAAGCAGGGCCCGAAGTCGGGGTCCTGATCGAACCGACAGCTGGTGCCACCACCCCGTTTGTGGAAATCGAAAGCTCGAAATGCAGTTCCTTTATATCGGTGATAGGGAGCACCATCGGCGAATTCGGACCGATCAACAAAGAACAGACGATCTTCACCGCCGTATTTTTTCCTGGTAATAAAATCCTGCAATTCGAAGGTGAACCGACAGAACACCGGCTGAGCCTGAGCGAAGTAGGCACGACCGTCCTGTTCGAATGCAAAGAAGAAATAGCCGCCAAAGAAAAAGTCGAAGTCAAGACGTGAGCCTGCTGCGTGCCTGACTGACGCTGCAGGGAGCACTCAAGACAACCGGCGGGGACACCTCCGGGCCGTCCCCGCCCCAAGCCCTCTACGAAGTTGCGACGGCCCCGCCTTGAGCGTAGAAGTCCGCCTCCTGACGCCCAAGCTCGGTGACAGGCTCATCGCCGTACATCCACTCGCGCGCGATGCGATGCCAGTTGTTGCGCGCCCGCAACTGAGAGAGGACGGCGAGGGTCAGCATCTCCATGCGACGGCCGAAGAGATGCTCGGGGCGCATGTCCTGGTGGCGCATCTCACGGAAGTGGCTTGAGCGCGGGTCGGAGCTTTCGATCACCACCTGCGTGGCGATCTCGGGGGTCAGCTCGACCACTTCATCGGCAGTGGTGTACCACCAGATGGCATCTTCGATGAAAGCCAGCAGATGGTCAGGATCGACCTTCTCAGGCTCAGGCAGAAAGCCCGACTCAGCCAGCAGCCGATGCAGCGTCTGTGCGTCGCCCTCGCTGACAGCGCGCTGAGCGGCCAGCTCCAGTTCCACCGGCTCGGCATCCATGCGCTTGAAGAGACCAAAGTCCAGGAAGGCCACACGGCCGTCCGCCAACAGCAGGAAGTTGCCAGGGTGCGGATCTCCGGAGAACTGGCGGTGGCGATAGAGGCAGCCGAGGAAGAAGCGAAAGACGATCTCACCAACGCGATCGCGCTCCGCTTGCGAGTAGCCCTTGATCTCCTCAAAGCCAACACCGCTGACGAACTCGCTCACAAGCACGCGCTCGCGCGAGAGGCTCGTGATCACATCGGGCACAACGATGAACGGATGCCCGCGATAGATGCGAGCCAAAGAGCGCTGATTCTGAGCCTCAAGCTCATAGTCGAGCTCCTCGGCGATGCGCTCCTGGATCTCCTTGGTGAGCGCCTTGACGTCCATCCCCGGTGTCATGCGCTTGAGCAGGCGCATAATCATGTCCAGGTTCTGCAAGTCCGCGCGCACCGCCGCGGCCACCCCCGGATACTTCACCTTCACGGCGACCTCGCGGCCATCCTCCTTCAGGCGCCCCCGGTACACCTGCCCGATGGAGGCTGCGGCGATCGGCTCCTCGTCGAACTCGGCAAAGATGGCCTTGATCGGTTCTTCAAGGTCATCCTCGATGACCTTGCGCATCTGCTTGAAAGACACCGTCGGCGCCGCATCCCGCAGCTTGGCCAGCTCGCGCTGGAACTCCTCGCGGTGCTCCTCGGCCACCAGGCCGACGTCGAGGAAGCTCATGACCTGTCCCAGCTTCATCGCCGCGCCCTTCATCGTCCCCAGCGCCGCCACTATCTGCTTGGCCGTCTCCAACTGACGGCGAGCCATCGCTGCTTCGGCCTCCGGCTCGCCCCGCGTCACGTTCGCGGCCCGCGTGCCAAACTGCTTCACTGCCTCTTTGGCCGCCAATCTCCCCACCGTCGCGGTGCGACGAACCCTGGAAGTGGGAATGCTGTCCTTTTCGCGCGCCACCCCAGTGATCTTACGGCGGCCCTGCGGTCACGGCGGTCCGGAGCTCAGGCGCTTGTCTTGACCTGAGAGCCGGGGACGATGTCATCAGTGCCGTCACCCCAACGAACCCACGCCTTCTTGCCACCGTCGTAATCCTCGCCTAACAGCACCAGCGTGGCCGGTTCGCCCAGCGCTATGCAGGACGCGGCGCCTTCAGGATCGAGGCCCCGCCACACACGGATGAACTCGTTCTCCTCCCACTCCCTCGCCACCGTCGTGGCCTCGGCATGACCCGGATGGATCACGGTCTGCGGCGGAAGCTCCATCAGCGTGCCCATGATCGAATCTCTCAGGTCGGTGTAGGTCGTATGCCCTGGAGCCCGCACACCGCCCACCGAGCCGCGAAACAGCGTGTCGCCCGTGAACACCACGGCGTCACCCCCGGTGAATCCTCCGGGAGCGGTGGTGGTGGAGTGCCTACCTCCGCCCGAGGGCGCCCCCACCAAGAAGGACAGCATCCCCGCTGTGTGCCCAGGCGTGCGCAGCGGGCGCACCTCCAATGCCCCTATACGCAGCGTCTCACCAGCCTCGATGACTCCCGTCGCCACGCCGCCTTCAGCCCCATCGTCCAGCAGCTCGCGCTCAAGGGGATGGATCAACACCTCAAGCTGAGGCCACTTCTTGCGCAAAGCCCCCACCTCGCTGACGTGATCGAAGTGATGATGGGTCAGCAACACGTGCGTCGGCGTCAACTCCAAACGCCCCGCAGCCTCAATCAGCCCCTCCACCGGCCCCCCAGCGTCCACGAAAAACGCGGGTCCCCTCTCCTCGTCCGCCACGAGATAGGTGTTCGAGAGGAACTGCGGATGCATCGCTCGCTCCACGATCATGCGCGCCATACTTGCACGACTGACGCCTTGGCGGCTGCCCGTGCCCCGCTCAGAGCACTCGCGCACGTCCATCACAACCACGCTGGAGGATCGATGGCCCTCATCCACACCTGTTACCGCATCACCGACATCGACCGTTCGGTGGCCTTCTACGAGGCTTTGGGCTTCAAGGAAGTAGGCCGTGTCCCGATTGGCGACGAGGCCGTGAACGTGTTCATGAACCAGCCCGGCGACGGGGATATGCCCCGCCTGGAGCTGACCTACAACTTCGGCGTGGACTCTTATGAGCTCGGCACCGCATACGGCCACATCGCCATCACTGCCGCCGATCTGGACAACACGCTGGCGCAGCTCGCGGCTCAGGGCATCGAGCCTGAGAAGCCGCCGTACTCGGTGCGCGAGGGGGGCTCCCGGCTGTGCTTCGTGCGCGATCCTGACGGCTACAGGATTGAGATTCTAGAGATGCCATAGGTGCTACACTGTGACGCACAATGGCTTCCGCGTATACAAGACGTACAGGCAAAACGGTGGGAGTTCGTGAGCTGCGCCAGAACCTGAGCCGCTACTTGGAGCGCGTCAAGGATGGCGAGACGCTGACCGTCACGGAGCGAGGACATGAGGTCGCACGCCTTGTGCCCTCGCACGGTGCGATCGATCCTCACTACCTGAAGTTGGCGGAGAAGTATGGTGCAACACTCCCCCGGAGGAGCCTGCTCGACGCCATTGACAGCCTTCCAGCGAGGCGCCGGCGCCCGGCAGGCACGACAGACGCATTTCTCGACGAGAGTCGTCGCGATCCCTTTGATTGAGAGTGGGCGCCGTCTACCTCGATACGAGCGTCCTCGGACGCGTTCTGCTCGATGAGCCAGATACGCCGGCGATCAGACTTGAGCTGGGGCGCTTTGATCGACACATCTCAAGTCGTCTACTGGGTGTGGAGCTGCGACGCCTTGGGCAGCGCGAGGACTTGCTGGTCCACGCCGAGGAGCTTCTTTCCGGCAAACTCCTGATTCCAATGGACGAGGAGATCCTTGCTTGCGCTGAGACTCTCACACCGTCCACGGTCGCCGCGCTCGATGCCATCCACCTCGCTACGGCAGTCCGCCTGGCCGGCGAAAATGAGCTGGACGCCATCATGACCTACGACAAGCAACTGGCTGCAGGCGCTGAGGAGCACGGCATCGCGGTGGTATCTCCGAGCTGATCCGCGTCCGAGTTGATCCGCGCTGAACTCTCGGCGCCTCATATAGTTCTCGCCTCGTGGAACTGGGCCTTGCCACCTTCGCGGACGTCGCCCCCGGCGCGAGCCCTGAGCAGAGCGCCGAGCGGCTGCGAGACCTGCTGGAGGAGATAGAGCTGGCCGACCAGCTTGGGCTGGATGTCTTCGGCCTGGGCGAGCATCACCGCCCCGACTACGCAGTCTCCTCGCCCCCGGTGGCCCTGGCCGCAGCGGCAGCACGCACGCAGAACATCCGCCTGAGCAGCGCGGTGACCGTCCTCAGCTCGGCGGACCCGGTGAAGGTGTTCGAGGACTTCTCGACGCTGGACCTCATCTCCGGCGGCCGCGCGGAGATCATGGCGGGCCGCGGCTCGTTCATCGAGTCCTTCCCGCTGTTCGGGTATGACCTCGAAGATTACGACGAGCTGTTCTCGGAGAAGCTGGAGCTGCTGCTGGCCCTGCGCGAGTCCGAGCATGTGACCTGGTCAGGCCGACACCGCGCATCGCTGCAGGATGCGGGGGTCTACCCCCGTCCCTTGCAGCAGCCGCTGCCGGTATGGATCGCGGTGGGCGGCTCGCCTGGCTCGATTATGCGCGCCGGCAAGCTCGGGCTGCCGCTGATGCTGGCAATCATCGGCGGCTCACCGGCGCGCTTCAAGCCGCTGATCGACCTCTACCGCGAGGCGGTGAAGCAAGGTGCGGGAGACGCGGAGCGCTCAGCAGAGGTGGCGGTGGGCATCAACTCGCACACTTACGTCGCTGAGGGCTCCCAGCAGGCGCGAGACGAGTACTTCCCAGCCTATGCGCCGATGATGAATCGAATTGGACGGGAGCGAGGGTGGCAGCCGCTGACGCGAGAGCAGTTCGATCGCTCGTGCGGCCCGGAGGGTCACCTGCTGGTCGGCACCCCGGAGCAGGTGGCGGAGAAGATCCTGGCCGAGCACGAGCTGTTCGGCCAGGACCGCTTCCTGAGTCAGATAAGCGTGGGCACGCTGCCCCACGAGAAGGTCATGCGCGCCACCGAGCTGTTTGCCGGCGAGGTCGCGTCGATGGTGCGCAAGGCCCTTACGCCGTGACCGGCCTGCGCTCCTGCACCCCGTCGAGCAGCGTCCAGTTCCCCTGCAGCGCAGCCTCGGCACGCGCAAGCATCCGCTCGGCGTCCGCGTCATCGGCGAGCTCGCCGATGAGCTCACGCGCCTGACGCGCGTGCTCGATATCGAGCGTGGCATGCAGCTTGAAGTAGCCGAGTCCAGCCGAGTCCTCAGCAACGCCGTAGTGCGTGGTGAGGCCGTGCAGCTTGGTGGTGGAGATCGCCGGCTGGGAAGCCTCGACGGTGTAAAGCACCGCCAGATGCTCAAGCAGGTCCGCTCCAGCGGTGAAGGATACGGCGCACTCACGCGTCTGCGCCAAAGGCTCTTCGCGCTGATCGGCTCCAACAGCCAGAGCGAAGTCGTCCCAAAGCTCGATGTGACTGGCCTCCTCGGCAGCGTGCCTCATAAGCGCAGGGGAATGCTCAGGGCCTGCCTTGGCAGCAGCCAGCCGCGATGCCTCGGCAAGAGCCACAACAGCATGGCGATACTCGCCCGCGTAGAAACTCAGCTCCTGCGGCTCCAATTCGCCCGCGTTCCAACGCTCGTAAAACGGGTGCTCGAGCACATTCACGCGCATGCGTGCCGCATCGAGAAGGCTGAAGATATCCATCGCGGTTTCCCCCTTGGTCGCCGTGGGTCGTGTGGTGGTGGTCTTGGCATGGTACGACCGACAGCGGCCGATACGACACGAGCCCTGTGATCTGCCCGCGCACGACGTAGCGGCGCTAATCTGCAATGCAGATGGCGGACACAGCCAAGATCGCCAAGAACCTGGAGCGCTTTGCGCAGGCCGTCGCGTCGCACGACCGCGAGAACCCGACGCACAACGCCCATGGCATCGGCTTGGCGCATTTCGACATGGAGCGCCTGGGATTTGAGGAGGGCGAGGAGATTTTGCCCGGCATCACGATCCACGCCGACAGCGGCGTGACGGGCAACTTCCGCGTGTTGTGCGACGGCCAGCACGATGAGGAGCTGACTGAGGCCGAGGAGCAGGCGGTGGAGGCAATCGCCACCGAAGCGATCCCGGCGATTGCCCCTGGTGTGTCTCCCTTTCCGCCGTACGAGCGCTAGCGGCGACTCAGCTGACCACAGCCGGCGAAGGCACCCCGGCGCGCGCTGCGATCATTGCCACCAGCCGCTCGATCGTTGGGCAGCTCACGCTGTGGCGAGCGCCGGCGCGCAAGACAGCCCCTGGGATGGCGTCAAGCTCAGGCGTGCGCCCCGCCGCGATGTCGCGCTGCATCGAGCTTCCGAGGCTGGCGTGGGCCTGGTTGAGTTCCCCCAGAGGATCGCCAGAGTCGATCGAGGCGCCTTCAGCGAGGGCCACAGCGCAACCCTCCTCAATCGCGCCAACCAGCTCCTTGCGCAACTCGGGTGTGTCGCGAATCTCTCCGAGCAGCTTGTCGTAGGCGCTGGTGGTGCAAGCAAGCGCATTGAGGCGCACCAGCTTTGACCACATGATCTGCGCCTCAGAATCCCCTACACGCGCGGGAATACCGGCATCGGCCAGGGTCTGAGCGAGGGCCGTCATCGCCTCGCGCGCACGGGGATGGCGACTGGCCATGTCCACGCGCAGAAAAGGGCTTGTGTGCACCACCACTCCCGGCTGCGGCCGGTCGGCCTCGACGCGAATGGTGCCGGCGACGACGGTGTCATCCCCAAAACGCTCACGCAACAGCGGCAAGTGGTCAAGACCATTGAGCAAAGGCAGGACAAGCGAAGGCATAGCGGCGATGCGCTCCAGAGCGTTTTCCAGGCCGATTGCCTTGGTTGCCACCACGAGCACATCCACCGGCTCCCCGAGGCGATCGACCGCGCGCGGATGGACGAGGAAATCGCCAAGGCGGACGCTGCTCACGCGCAGCCCCCGCTGATTGATGACCTGCGCGGTCGACTCGTGAGCAACGATCGTGACGGGGCTGCCGGCACGATCGAGCGCTCCGGCGATCAGACCTCCAACACCTCCGGGTCCGAGCACGGCGACCTGCAAAGTCACAATGAGACACCGGGGGAATCGGAGGCCGGCGCCGCGATTGCCTCACTGAGCGGATCGAGGAGCACCCCAGGGTTCATGACGCCGCCTGGATCGACGGCAGCCTTGGCCCCGCGCAGCGCCGCGGCAAACGGCTCGGGGCGCTGCCGGTCATACCAAGGCCGGTGATCGCGCCCGACGGCGTGATGGTGAGTGATGGTGCCACCGGCGTCGATGATGGTGTCAGAGACGGCGCGCTTGATGGCCCACCATTGCTCGACCTCCTCACCACGCCGAGCGGGGGCAATTACCGTGAAGTAGGCAGCAGGTCCGTTGGGGTAGACATGGGTGAAGCGGCAGGAGACCTGGCCGTGCTCGCCCAGCATCTCCTGTGCGACGCCAATGACGCGCTCATGAAAGGCCGGGAAGCGCTCCCAGGTGATGGCGGTCTCGAAGGTTTCGCTGAGAACGCCACTGGCAACAAAGAGATCCCGCATATAGGGCGCGCCGAGGAACGCCTGACGCCACGAGCCGACGGCATCCGCGCCACCGTCTGCGCCACCGCGCCGCTCAGATATTTCCCCCCGGTGCTCGCGGCACAGCTCAAGCGCTCGATCCATGGCAAGGTCAACGGGATGATCGGCAGACTCAAAGCCGAGCACGAGCAATGCACGAGAGCCATCGCCAGCCATCGTCAGACGCGCCTCGCGCGCATCGATGAGACGACAGTTGGCGGGATGCAAGCCCGACTGCGAAAGCGCACGCACGCAATCGACGCCGAGTGAGAAACTCTCAAAGGCAACCGCGGCGGAGCGCTTGTGAATGGGCCGCGGCAAGACCCGCAGCCAAGCATCCGCGATAACCCCCAAGGTGCCCTCCGAGCCGCAGAGCATGCGATCGGGGCTGACACCCGCCCCGGAGCCGGGGAGCCGCCGCGACTCCCAGACGCCAACCGGCGTGATGGCACGCACGGACTCGGTCAGGTCCTCGATGTGCGTCCACAGCGTGGCGAAATGACCTGCCGCGCGCGTGGCGAGCCAGCCACCGAGCGTGGCGTACTCAAAAGACTGAGGAAAGTGCCGCAAGGTGAAGCCGTGCTCGGCCAGCTGCTCCTCCAAGCGAGGTCCGCAAGCACCGGCCTGGATGCGCGCGGAGCGAGAGACAGGGTCAAGCTCAAGCAGACGATCGAGCCGGCGCAGATCGACCGAAATGGCGCCGTTGCAATAAGACGGCACCTCCGGGCGGACTCCCCCCACGACGCTTGTTCCACCACCGAAAGGAATGGCCGCCACGCGCTCAGCCGAGCACCATTCGAGCACCTGCTCGATCTCGGCATCCGAGCGTGGCGAGGCAACGAAGTCAGGGGGATGCTGAAAGCGCCCGCGAAATCCCTGCACCACCTCGGGATAGGACTTACCCAAAGCGTGGGAGGCGCGAGCGTGCACGTCATCCGCACAGAACTCCGCCAGAGCCGAGGGAATCGACACGCGTGCGGGCGCCAGCCGGACATCCTCCAGCGGCAGGGGGTCCTCGACCTCAAGCGCTCCAAACCCAAGGTGCTCAGCCATACCCGCCGCAGCGGCGCGCAACTCCCCAGGGCCTGGCTGCTGGTCGGCAAAACCCCAGCCCCAGTGCTTGCGCGCACGTTCAGTCACGAGTTCCGAGTCTATGCCCACTAGCCTTACCACCATGTCCAGCGCTCCACGCCCCACCGAAACGGCCGAGCAGCCGGAGATCCTGGCGCGTGGCCCTTGGCCGCTGGAGCAGGTGCAGGTGAACTGGCTGGATGAGCGTTTCGAGCCCCCGCAAGCCCATGCCGAGGCAGCCGACGCGGCGATCGCGGCACTGCGCGAGCGCGGCAGTCCGAGCCACGATGGCGTCAGCGCTCGCCTGGTGGATTACAGAGATGGACCGGGTGGCATCGAAATGGACCTGCAGCCGCTGCGCTGGGCGCTGCGCCTGGTCGAAGGCGACGCCTCACACAGCGTGGCGGCGCTCTGCGTCACGCGCAGCGCGGATGGCCGCTGGCTGGCGGGACGGCGCGCGCCGTGGCTGTCCTCGTGGGCCGGGCGCTGGGCGCTGGGCGCCGGCGGTGCGGTGGACCTGGGTGAGAACCCAGCGAACACGCTGACGCGCGAGCTGTGGGAGGAGTGGTCGGTCACGCCCCAGCGCGTGCAGGGCGAGGCGCTGATCAGGCTGCCCCACGGAATGGTGATGTTCGTGGGGCAGGCGTGGCTGCCCCCAGGCGCGGAGGTGGTGCGCGATCCGGAGCACGATCAGCACGCATGGTGGCCAAGCGATATCGAGGAGTGGCCCATAGAGGCCGAGGAGGGCCTGCGCCGGATGGCGCGCTGGCTGGTGGAGTGAGCCCGGCGTTCAGCGCCCTGAAGTGGACGTCGTTCACGCACTCGTGCATCTACCTGGCCTTGCTGGTGTGCGCATTCGCCGCCGGTAAGCCCGAGCCGACGACAACGGTGCTCGGCTTCACACACGGCATCCTGTGGATCTTCATGTCACTGGCCTGCATCGCGGCAGCGCGCGCGCGGATTGTCTCGCTGCGCCTGGCGGTGGCAGTGGCGGTATTAGGCGGGATCGGTCCGTTCTTCGGCAGCTACGAGTTCGTGCGGGAAGAACGCACGCAGAAGGTCTAGTTGCAGGGATGCGGAGCGCCCTGGCGAAGGCGAGTTGCAATTGCTGAAACAACCGATCCAGCGCGACGGTCCGCCCACCGAGAGCGCTAGAGTGAAGGGAAGAGATGGCCACAGGCACAACGACCTCGGAGACGATAGATGTCGTAACGCCGGCCGCAGGGGAGTCGGTCACCGAAGGAACGGTGCTCGAATGGCACGTGAAGGTGGGCGACTTCATCAAGGTCGACGACACGATCGTTGAGATCTCGACCGACAAGGTCGACGTGGAGTTGCCTTCGCCGGCGAGCGGGACGGTCGTTGAGATCCTGGCCCAGGAGGGCGAGACGGTGACGGTAGGCCAGGTGATCGCCCGGCTGTCGGCCAACGGCGGAGCGCCCACGCAGGCGCCCGCCGACACGGCATCCGCGCCGGCGCCCAGTGACACAGAGGCGCCCAGCGGCGAGCCGTCCGAGGCGCCACAGGCCTCCACCCCCGCCAATGGCGCAAGCGCGCTGGACACGGATGGCAAGCGCGTATCCCCCGTGGCAGCGCGCGTGGCGGTAGTGGAGGGCGTCGATTTGAACGGCGTGGCCGGGAGCGGCCCGGCGGGGCGCATCCTCAAGGCGGACGTGCTGGAGGCCGCCGGCAACGGCGCTGCGGCAAGCGCGGCCAATGGCAAGGCAGGCGCCGCCGTTGAGCAGCCCGGAGCCCAGCAGATGAAGGGTGGGGCAGCGGCGCTGGCGCGGTACATGGAGCAGTCCTTGCAGGTGCCGACGGCAACGAGCTTCCGCACGCTGACAGTCACCTTCCTGGACGCGCGTCGCAAGGAGCTGAAGGCGGCGGACAGGAAGGTCTCTTTCACGCATCTGATCGCGTATGCGATCGCGCGCGCGGCGGATGACATGCAGGTGATGGCTCACCATTACGAGGCGATCGACGGCAAGCCTCATCGCATCGACGACGGTCAGGTGAATCTGGGTCTGGCCGTGGATGTGGAGAAGAAGGACGGCACGAGAACGCTGATGGTGCCGGTGATCCGCAACGCCGGGAGACTGCCCTTCGCGGAGTTCCTGAGCGCGTACAACGCGCTGGTCGAGAAGGCGCGAACAAATACACTGACGGCGGAGGATCTGGTTGGTGGGAACATCACGCTGACAAATCCGGGCGGCCTGGGCACGATCGCTTCGGTGCCGCGACTGATGGCAGGACAGGGCACGATTGTGGCAACAGGCTCGATCGCTTACCCGCCGGGCCTGGGCAATGTCGGCGCGATGATTGGCGCGGAGAAGGTGATGACGATGACCTCCACCTACGACCATCGCATCATCCAGGGGGCCGAGTCGGGGCGGTTCCTGGCGCGGATCGAGGAATACCTACAGGGCGAGCGCGGCTTCTACGACGGCGTCTTTGCCTCGCTTGAGGTGCAGCTCGGACCGGCGCCGGCGCTACCAGCTCCCGCCGCGGCGGCACAGGCCGCGAGAGAGGCGCCGCCGAAGGGCGCGGTGGACGAGCAGCTGTTGCAGGCGGTGCAGGCTGCAACAGCGCTGCTGAAAGCCTTCCGCACGCACGGGCACCTGGCCGCCCGCCTGGACCCGCTTGGCGTGGAGCCCGAAGGCGACCCAACGCTCGACCCCGAGCCGCTGGGCCTGACGCCGGAGTTGATGGCCCAGATACCGGCAAAAATCCTGCGCATGTATGTGCCCGGCGCAACGCTGGCCGATGCGCTGCCGCATCTGCGTGAAACCTATTGCGGGACGATCGCATACGAGATCGAGCACATCTCAAGCCACCGTCAGCGCGTGTGGCTGCGCGAGCAGATCGAGTCTGGAACCTTCCGTCAGCCGCTGACCAAAGATGAGCAGACGACGCTGCTCAAGCGCCTGATTGAGGTGGACGCGCTGGAGCGCTTCATGCATAAGGCGTACCTGGGCCAGCATCAGTTCTCAATCGAGGGCCTGGATATGACGGTGCCGATGCTGGATGAGCTGATTCAGCTCTCGGCGGTGCACGGTGGGCGCGAGGTCGTGATCGGCATGGCCCACCGCGGGCGGCTGAACGTGCTTGCTCACAACCTCGGCCGCAGCTACGACACGATCTTCGCGGAGTTTGAGGGAGCCTCGACGCTTGAGGCGGTGACGACGATCCCCCAGGGCGGCACCGGCGACGTGAAGTACCACCACGGCACCTGGGGCGACTATGAGCTGCCCAACGGGAACACGATCAAGGTGAATTTGGAGTCCAACCCGAGCCACCTGGAGTACGTCTCAGCGGTGGTGGTGGGCGCGACCCGCGCAGCGCAGACAACGCGCCAGGGTCCGCACGCCCACCAGGACACCAATGCGGCGGTGCCGATCGCGATCCACGGCGACGCGGCATTCCCAGCGCAGGGAGTGGTCGCGGAGACGCTGAACCTGCAGGCGCTCGATGGCTACAAGGTCGGCGGCACGGTGCACCTGATCACGAACAACCAGATCGGCTTTACGACCGACCCGGACGATGCGCGCTCGACGCGTTGGGCTTCAGATCTGGCCAAGGGTTTCGATGTCCCGATCATCCACGTCAACGCGGACGATGTGGAAGCGTGCATGAGCGCGGTGCGACTGGCGTTTGCCTTCCGTCAGGAGTTCGGACACGACGTGCTGATCGACCTGATCGGCTACCGCCGCTTTGGCCACAACGAGTCCGATGAGCCCGCCTATACGCAGCCGGAGATGTATGCGACGGTGAAGACCAAGAAGCGCGTGGCGGAGCTGTGGACCGAGCGATTGATAGCCGATGGAGTGGCGAGCAAGGAGGAGACCGATCGATTGGCGCAGGGGGTATGGGACAACCTGACGCTGCTGCATCAGCGCCTGAAGAGCAAGATCGCGCAGGCGGCGGAGCACGAGGACGACCAGAGCACCGGCGAACACCAGCTGGATCGCACGCAAAGCCCCGATGTGAGCACGGCAGTGCCCGCTGCGCGTCTGCGCGAGCTGGGCGAGCAGTTGCTGCGCGTGCCAGAAGGCTTCACGGTGCACCCGAAGCTGGTCAAGCAGCTGGAGCGTCGGCGCGAGGCGCTCAAGGATATTGACCCGCCCGCCCCGCCCGCCGTTGACTGGGCACATGCCGAGGCGCTGGCCTTTGCCTCGCTGCTGACCGAGGGCACCCCGATCCGCTTGACAGGCCAGGACACCGAGCGAGGCACGTTCAGCCAGCGCCACATGGTGCTGCACGACGCCAAGACAGGCCAGACGGTGTGCCCGATTCAGAGCTTGCCGGAGGCGTTGGCGCCGCTTGAGCTGCACAACAGCCCGCTCTCGGAGCTGGCGTGCATGGGCTTTGAGTATGGCTACAGCCAGGAAGCGCCTGAGACGCTGGTGCTGTGGGAGGCGCAGTTCGGCGACTTCGTCAACAGCGCGCAGGTGATCGTGGATCAGTTCATCGTCTCGGGCCTGGCCAAGTGGGGCCAGACTTCAAGACTCACGCTGCTGCTTCCTCACGGCTATGAGGGCTCCGGCCCCGAGCACTCCTCGGCCCGCCTGGAGCGCTTCTTGGCGCTGGCGGCGGAGGGCAACATCCGCGTGGCGAACCTGACGACGCCGGCGCAGTATTTCCACATGCTGCGCCGTCAGGCGAGGATCGCCAAGGAGCGCCCGCTGATCATCATGACCCCGAAGTCGCTGCTGCGCCTGCCGCAGGCGGCGAGCACGGTGGAGGAGCTGGCGGAGGACACGCGCTTTCAGCCGGTGCTGGCGGAGCCTGGCGTTGACCCGGAGAAGGTCACGAGACTCGTGCTGTGCACAGGCAAGATCTACTACGACCTGGTGGGTCACCCCGCGCGGCCGCAGAACCCCGGCCTGGCAGTCGGTCGGATCGAGCTGCTGTATCCCTTCCCGGAGGGCCAGGTGCTGAAGCTGATGAGGAGCTACCCAAATCTGCGCGAGGTGGTTTGGGTGCAGGAGGAGCCGCGCAATATGGGCGCGCGGGCTCACATGTTCCCGCGTCTGATGCAGATCATGCCCGAGGAGATGCACTTCGGCTACATCGGTCGCCCCGAGCGCGCGAGCCCCGGCGAGGGCTACCCGGCAGCTCATATCAGCGAACAGAGCCGCATCGTGAGCACGGCGATCAACGTGCAGGTGCCCACGAGTCAGTATCCCCGCAAGACCCCAGGAGAGCGCTGAGCAATGTTGTGGCGACGCTTCATGCTGATCTGGCGCCAGCGCCGCCGCAAGCGTCGCGCGCGGCGCGGCTGAGCCTTCACACGGCAGAGAGGGCCTATTGCCCTCCTACCTAACTAACGCCCCTGCCAGGCCGGCGGGCGCTTCTCCTTGAAGGCGTTGGCGCCCTCTTTGGCGTCCTCAGAGGCAAAGACGGGGCCGGAGATGGCGCCCTGGCGCTTCCACATCTCCTCGCTTGACCAGTCGTACTGCTCCTGCAAGATGCGCTTGGAGGCGATCAGCGCAAGCGGCCCATTGGCGGCCACGCGCGCGGCCAGCTCAAGCGCTCCCTGCACGGCCTCACCAGGCTCGGCGAGGTGATTCACGATCCCGAGCTCGTGGAAACGCTCGGCGGGCAGTGTGTCGCCGGTGAGCGCCAGCTCCATGACCACGTGGTAAGGCATCCGTCGCGGCAGGCGCAGCAGCGCGCCTCCGGCCGCGACCAGCGAGCGCTTAGCCTCGGGAATGCCCATCTTGGCGCCTTTAGCCGCCACGATCAGATCGCAGGCAAGCGCGATCTCCATGCCACCGGCCACGGCGAACCCCTCGATTGCCGCAATCAGCGGCTTGCGCGAGGAACGCTGTGCGATGCCGGCAAAACCACGATCGCCAAACCAAGGCGACTCTCCCTTGACGAACGCCCCAAGATCCATGCCGGCACAGAAGTATCCGCCGGCGCCGGTGAGCACCCCGACCGACAGGGCATCGTCGCCATCTAGCTCCTCAAGCGCCCCGGCGATGCCGGCGGCGACGGCAGCGTTGACGGCGTTGCGCACTTCAGGACGATCGATCGTGATCAACAGGACATTGTCGCGGCGCTCGCTGCTGACCGCAGAGATCTCTTGTGTGTTCATGGGCGCCACTATGCCGCAAACAAGGTCAGCTCGGGCTCACGCTGCCCACGCAGCACTTCCAGATCGACCTCCACACAGTCGATTCCCCGCGCCTGCGCGAGCACGCGCGCCTGGGGCTTGATGCGCTGTGCCGCAAGCACCCCACGACAAGAGCCAAGCGCAGGATCGAGACGGATGCGTTGCAGATAACGCGTGAGCTGCTCGACCGCGTCGATGTTCCCCACCCGCTTGATCTCCACCGCGATCCACTCGTCCTCGCCATCGCGACACATGAGATCGACGGGGCCGATGTCGGTAGGCCACTCGCGGCGTACCAGCCGAAAGCCCTCTCCACACCAATGCGGCGCGTCTGCCAGCAGCTCTTGCAGCTCGCGCTCAAGCCCCTCTTTCTCAAGCGAAGCAAGCACATCCAGCTCGTGCTCGATGTCCGAGAGCATCTCGGCCACGCCGATCTCCACACGATCCTCCTGGCGCTGCTTGCGTACGACAAGCCGCCTCAGCACGCCGGCGGCATCGGTCTCCTCTTCGAGCACTGTCGGCGGTGTCATCCAGTTCAGCGGCTTGACGTTGGGCCCACCTCCATCAGCCCACACCATGAAGGTGCCATCGGCCTTGAACATCAGCAGCCGCACGGCCTCCGGCAGCACCGTGGTGACACGGCCGATGTAGGACACCTCACAACGGGCAACGATCAGGCGCACCGGGGCAAGGTACAGCCCGCATCGGATCACTCACGTATCGTTCTCAAACGATGCTTACAGCCAGCGCGATCCGCACCTACCGCACCGTTGGAGCACTCGCGATCCTGACGGCGATCTTCTACCAACTGGGCCACGGGCTGGAAGGGGGAGGCTGGAGCACGGCGGACTACTTCAGCTACTTCACGATCCTCAGCAACCTGTTCGCCGCCGGCATCCTGCTTGCCGGAGCGCTGCGCGGCCCAGGGCCGCGGTCGAGAACCGCCGATCTGCTGCGCGGAGCGGCAGTGATGTACATGCTGACAACGGGCATCGTCTACGCGGTGCTGCTCTCGGGGCATAAGCCGAGCACACCGTGGGCCAACACGGTCGTCCACAAGATCATGCCGCTGGTGATGATCGCCGACTGGTTGCTGGACCCGCCCCGGACACAGCTACCGTTGCGCAGCACCTTGTCGTGGCTGAGCTTCCCGCTGCTTTACATCGCGTACACGCTGATTCGCGGAGCGATCGTCAACTGGTACCCCTACTTCTTCGTCAACCCTCACCGCGCAGGCGGCTATCTCGCGGTCACCGCTGGCTGCCTGGCGATCGGGCTGGGAATGATCGGCCTGATTCTGCTGATCACGTGGGCGGGCAACCGCCGCGGTCAGACCCTGGCGGTCTCACGGCCGGCCGCGGCCTAGCCTCCAGGTGGCCCTGGCTTATCGACGTCCTCCTCGGCCTCGCCGCTCATCGCCTGGCGAAACTCACGCATGCCCTTGCCGAGCGCACGGGCCATTTCGGGCAGACGCTTGGGGCCGAGCACGACGAGAGCAACGACGGCAATGAAGACCAGATGGACGGGGTTCTCGATTCCCACTGATCTCAAGGCTAGCGCCAAGAAACCGCCGCCCCGGCCCCTACGCTCTCACATATGGTGGCCCAGGAATACCCGGCCCAGCCTGGTCGCCCCTATCCACCTCCGCCCGAGGCCGAGCCGTTCTGGCCGGCGCAGGCGACAATTCTGGCGGCTATCGCACTGCAGTTCCTACTCCCCAGTCGGCTCGTGGTGGGCCCCTCCTGGCTGGTTCCCTCGCTTGAGGCGCTGTTACTGGTGGGAATGTTCCTGGCCACCCCCAACCAGCTGGAGCACGAGCATCCGCGCCGCCGTCGCCTGGCGCTCAGCCTGACGGCGTTCGTCAGCGCCGCCAACATCTACTCGCTGGGCGCACTCACCCACGTGCTGCTGCACAAGCAGATCAACAACGGACGCGAGCTGATTGTCTCGGGGGTGCTGATTTGGCTCACCAACTTCCTGATCTTCGCCCTGTGGTACTGGGAGGTAGACCGCGGCGGCCCTGGACGGCGAGCGGCCGGTCACGACGGCCACCCTGATTTCCTTTTCCCGCAGATGAGCGACGATCGCGTCGAGCCGCGCGATTGGCGGCCGAAGTTCATCGACTACCTCTACGTCTCGCTGACCAATGCCACGGCGTTCTCCCCCACCGACACGATGCCGCTGACGTCGACGGCCAAGATCGTCATGGGCGTGCAATCGCTGGTGTCACTGGTGACGATCGGCCTGATCCTCTCGCGCGCTGTCAACATCCTGGGGTCGTAGCCGCTCCACGGGGCGCGAGCCGGCTCCCCTAAGCGCGGCTCCACTGGGCCCGCCTCAGACGGCCGCCGCCTTGGGCTCCATCGCAAGCGCCTGCCCCACCAGCGCCTTTACCTCAGCGCCGGCGCCAAGGCTGAGAGCGCGCTCAAGTGCCTCCAAGGCACCCTCGCGGTCGAGCAGCTGTAGCCGCAGACGGCCAAGGCGCTCCCAGGCGCCGGCATCCCTCGGGCCGCGCTCGGCCGCTCGGTGAGCTGCTTCCTCGGCCAGATCGACAGCGCCAACATCTTCATAGATACGTGCCGCAAAGCGGTGGGCCGCGGGACGTTCGCCATCCACACGCGCCCAGTCGCGCACCGAGCGCGCGGCGGCCTCCAGGTTGCCAGCCTGCCAGAAAGCCAAGGTCATAAGGCGCAGCACGCCGACATTCTTAGGCTCGGCATCGCGCGCGTAAACCAAGCGCTGCGCCGCGAGGGCGTAGTCGCCTTCGGCCATAGCGCGCTGGGCAGCCGTCATGAAGCGCGTGACGCGCGCCTGCGCAGGGTCAGGCTTGGAGAAGTCCACAAAGCTCATGCTGCCCGCCGGCACGGTGCGCACGCCGTGACTGAAGCGCACCCTCGCCCACTGCTGCACCTCATCGCCCCCGGTGGGGTCGCCGGTGAAGTAGATGCCGGCGACCGTGCCCACTCCCCACTCCGGATAGGACTCGCAGCGTGCATAGCGATGCACCACGGAATGGTCCGGCACACGGCTGCCGAAGGGATCGTGCACCGCCTGTTCCTTGGCGTGCTCTCTTGCGCGCTGCTCCTCTTCGTAGGCCCTACGACCCGCCTCCTCGCGCGCCTGACGCGCGGCTGCGGCACTGACCTTGACGGCGTTGCGCGAGACCTTTCCGCCGCGGCTGCCCTCGGCAAGGCGCTCCAGCTGGTCAGCTGCCTCGTTGATGGCCTTCAGGTGGCGCTCGTGCTCGTACTGCCTGCCCGCGGGGGCCACATCGGGATGCCAGCGCTTGGCCATGCGCCGGCGCGCGAGCTGCACCTCGCGCTTGTCAAAAGGCGGCTCCAGCTCCAGCAGCAGCAGCTGCTGCTCGATGTCAAGGATGGCTGCAGGCATACCCCGCTTACGTTATCGCCCTATCCTGCCTCTCACATGTCCTCGCAATACGTCTTCACGATGCACCGCCTGTCCAAGCTGCACCCGCCGGACAAGACGGTGCTAAGCGACATCACGCTGGCCTTCTATCCGGGCGCCAAGATCGGTGTGCTGGGCTACAACGGTGCGGGCAAGTCGACGCTGCTGCGGATCATGGCCGGCCTTGACCAGGACTACCGCGGCGAGGCGATGCTGGCGCCGGGCGCCAGCGTGGGGATGCTCGCACAGGAGCCCCAGCTCGATGAGAGCAAGGACGTGCGCGGCAACGTGGAGGAGGGTGTTTCCGAGACCAAGGCTCTACTCGACCGCTTCAATGAGTTAGCCGCCAACTACTCCGATGAGACGGCGCAGGAGTTTGGCGACATTCAGGCCAAGATCGACGCTGCCGACGCGTGGAACCTTGACACGCGGCTCGACCAGGCGATGGACGCGCTGCGCCTGCCCCCACCCGAGGCAGCTGTCGCAAGCCTCTCCGGCGGCGAGCGCCGGCGCGTGGCCCTCTGTCGTCTGCTGCTCTGCGCGCCCGACCTGCTGCTGCTGGATGAGCCCACCAACCACCTCGACGCGGAGTCGGTGGCGTGGCTTGAGCAGCACCTGGCGGAGTACGCGGGCACGATCGTGGCAGTCACGCACGACCGCTATTTCTTGGACAACGTCGCCGGCTGGATTCTTGAGCTCGACCGCGGTCGCGGTATCCCCTATGAGGGCAACTACTCCTCCTGGCTTGAGCAGAAGCAGGCGCGCCTGGCACAGGAAGAGCGCAGCGAGAAAGGGCGCCAGCGCACGATCGCTGCGGAGCTTGAATGGGTGCGCACGAACCCCAAGGGCAGGCGCACCAAGTCAAAGGCCCGCCTGGCGCGCTATGAGGAGCTGGTGGCACAGGAGCGCCAGGTCAAGCTTGAGGACGTGCAGATCCACATTCCACCAGGGCCGCGCTTAGGCGCCGAGGTATTGACGGTCTCGCACCTGCGCAAGGGCTACGGCGATCGTCTGTTGATCGAGGATCTCTCGTTTGATCTGCCCCGCGCGGGCATCGTGGGAGTGATCGGCGCCAATGGCGCCGGCAAGACCACTCTGTTTCGCATGATCACCGGCCAGGACACCCCCGATGAGGGCAGCCTGAAGCTGGGGGACACCGTGCAGCTGGCCTACGTCGACCAGTCGCGCGACGCGCTTGACCCTGACAAGACCGTGTGGGAGGAGATCTCCGACGGCCTGGATCACCTGCAGGTGGGGGATCGAGTCGTCAACTCGCGCCAGTACACCGCCGGCTTCAACTTCAAGGGCACCTCCCAGCAGCAGCGCATCGGCAAGCTCTCAGGCGGCGAGCGCAATCGCGTGCACTTGGCCAAGCTGCTGCGCTCCGGCGGCAACCTGCTGCTGCTGGACGAGCCTACAAACGATCTCGACGTGGACACTCTGCGCGCGCTTGAGGATGCGCTGTTGGGCTTCCCCGGCTGCGCCGTGATCATCTCCCACGACCGTTGGTTCCTGGACCGCATCTGCACCCACGTGCTGGCCTTCGAGGGCGATTCGCAGGTCACTTGGTTCGAGGGGAATTTCGATGCCTATGAGGAGCACCGCCACGCGCGCTTGGGTGCCGCGGCAGATCGCCCGCACCGCATCACCTATAAGCGCCTCGTGCGCAGCTGAGCAGACCTGACTGGCCGCTCAGCCAGTATGCTCGCGCCCGAGATGGACACGCGTTTCGACCGCGATACGGCAGTGCACCGCATCGACCCTCCGCTGCGAGATGGCGCCAAGCCAGCGGCCACGGCGTCCTTCGCGGCCGATATTGCGGACGGCTGGCGGGCGGGACGCGGACCGCATGGGGGATACCTGGCGGCGATGCTGCTGCGCGCGCTGACGGAGGCGGTCAGCGACCCAGCGCGCTCGCCGCGCTCACTTACAATCCACTACGCCTCGGCGCCCGCTCCAGGCCCGGTCGTGATCCACACCACCATCGAGCGCCAGGGCCGCTCGCTCAGCACGCTTTCGGCGCGCCTTGAGCAGGAAGGCTCAATCAGAGCACTCGCGCTGGCGGCCTTCTCGGTGCCCTGGCAGGCACCGCAGGCCGGAGATCTGCCACTGCCGGATGTAGCGCCGCCGGACTTAGAGCGCCGCGCCACGCCACCGCTGTTCAAAGGCGCACCTGAGTTCACGCAGCGACTTGTGATGCAGGCGCGCGTGGGCTCAATGCCGTTCGTCGGCGCGGATCATCCGATGGAAATCGGCGGTTGGACCGCCCTGCCCGAACCGCGGCCCCTGGACGCGCTGTCGCTGGCGCTGTTCGCCGATGCCTGGTTCCCTCCTTCCTTCATCGGACTATCTGAGCCGGCCGTCAGCCCTACGGTCGATTTGACGATCCACTTCCGCCAACCCCCTCCAGCGCAGGAAGGCGAGCTTGATGGCATGTGCCTGGGCATCTTCACCACGCAGCTGCTGCGCGAAGGCTTCTTCGAGGAGGACGGCGTCATTTGGGCGCCCGATGGGACCGTGCTGGTCAACTCGCGCCAGTTAGGGTTGATCTTGCCCACCGATAATCCCGTGCTCAAGCCCGAGAGCTTGGCCGCCTCTACCGACGTTTCTTAGTCGTGGCTAAGATACCCCCTGAAGCTCCCTTAGACGACCAGAGAGATGAGGACCGCAATGGCTGACTACACAGCGAAGCGCATCGACGATATGGAGGGCGCCTTCGGCGGTGGCCTGAAGAAGTGCCGTGCCGAAGTAGGCGCCAGCTCCTTTGGCATGCAGATCGTGGACCTGCCCCCCAACTATTCCGACTACCCCGAACACGACCACGCCGAGGAGTCCCAGGAGGAGGTCTTCGCCGCGCTGCGCGGCTCGGGCCACATAGACATTGAAGGTGAGCGAGTCGACATCAACCCGGACGTGGTTGTGCGCATCGGCGCAGCCGCCAAGCGCAAGATCTACTCCGGCCCCGAAGGCCTACGCCTGGTCGCGGTAGGCGGCACGCCCGGAGCGGCCTACGAGGTCAAGGCGTTTACCGAGTTGGATGGGGCGACGGCTTAGCCGCAGCCGACGAGAGGGGGACCGCTTATGGCGCAGACGAGCGCCCGTTGCGGCAGCAGCGGCGCTTGCGGTCCTCCTGCTCGTCGGCCTGGTAGCGCTCGGCCCGCTCGATAACTCAGAAAAGCACGTCGAGCGAGCCGCGAGCGGCTTGGTCTGCAACGGCGCCGCAAGCCTATGTGACAAGCGCCTGAACGAAGTCTTCTTCCCCGGCACGCATAACTCCTACGCGGCCTCCGCTGAGGCGGGCTGGCACTTCGCCAATCAGCGCTATGGCATCGCGCGACAGCTTGACGACGGCATCCGGGCGCTGCTGATCGATGTGCACTTCGGCGTGTATGACCCAGCGCAGAGGATCGTTAGAACCGATTTGCGAGCCGAGGGCTCCGATCGCAACAAGGTGGCACAACAGATCCCCCCGCGTGCCCTTCGCATCGCCGATCAGCTTGCGGGTCGCGTAGGAATCGGAGCGCTGAAGGGCACACCCGAGCCCTACCTGTGCCACACCCTGTGCGAGCTGGGGTCCGAGCCTCTGGATCAGGAGCTCAAGGTGGTCGAGCAGTTCTTGAGCCGGCATCCCAATCAGGTCCTGATCGTGATCGTCGAGGGCTACGTCCCGCCGGCGCAAATCGCACAGGCATTCGAGCAGACGGGGCTAGCACGATACGTCGCCACGCTCGATCGGAGCGCGCCGCTGCCGACGCTCGGGACCTTGATAGAGCGCGGGCAGCGCCTCGTCGTCTTCGCGGAGGAGGACGGTGGCTCGCCGTCCTGGTACATGCCCGCGTTCTCGTTCATCCAGGACACGCCGCTCGGCGCGCGACTCCCCCACCAGCTGAGCTGCGCTCGCTTTCGCGGCGAGCAGGGGAGCCCGATCCTGCTGATGAACCACTGGATCGACACGTTTCCACCGCAGCCCCTGCTGAATGCTCCGATCGGCCGTGCCATCACGCTGCACCGCCGCATCTCGCAGTGCACCAAGACGCGCGACGTGCGAGGCGGGATCCTCGCCGTGGACTTCTACCAGCAGAGCGAAGTCGTACGAGTCGCTGAACAGCTCAATGAGCAGCCGGACGGCTCTCGCTGAGCGCGCAAGCCCTCAGCGCGCCAGCGAAGTCTCCCCATCCAACCCCAGCACCAGCCCCGCGATCAACCGGGCGCAAGCGTGGACATCGCGCAGCTCCACCAGCTCAACCGGCGAGTGCATGTAGCGCAAGGGGATCGAAACCAGCCCAGTAGCCACCCCGCCCCGACTCAGGTGCACGGCATCGGCATCGGTCCCCGTATTGCGCCCAGAAGCCTCAACCGTGAACGGTATCCCCTCCCGCTCAGCCGCCCCATGCAGCAGCTCGAAGACCCGCGGATTGAGCGTCGAACCCCGGCTGATGACAGGCCCCGAGCCAAGCTCATGCTTGCCGGCCTCCTTGACGTCAATCCCCGGAGCATCCGTGGCATGGGTCACATCGACCACCACCGCCATATCGGGCTCAAGCGAAAAAGCACTCGTACGCGACCCGCCAAAGGTGGTCTCCTCCTGCGCGGCAGCTACCGCCACCAGCTCCCAAGCACCCCCGCCGGCCGCGGCCACAAGGCGAGCCGCCTCAAGCGCCACGAACGACCCCAGGCGATTATCCAAGGCACGCGAGGCCAGCCTGCCGTTAGGCAGCTCCAGAGGCTCGCCGGCGATCACGGCCACATCGCCCACGCGCACGAGCCGGCGGGCCTCCTTGCCGTCCTTGACGCCGATATCGATATGCAGATCGCGCACCTCGGCGACCTTCTTGCGATCCTCATCGCGCAGCAGATGGATCGGCTTCTTGCCGATCACCCCCGCAAGCTCTCCCTCGCGGGTCGCCAACACCACACGCTGCCCCACGAGGATCTGCGCGTCCCAACCTCCGACCTCACGGAACCACAGAAAGCCCTCGTCATCGATATGGGTCACGATCAGCCCAATCTCATCGATGTGCCCCATCACCATCAGGCGCCGCGGGGAAGCCTCGCCCTCGCCCTGCGAATCGCCCCGCGCCGGCACCAGCGCCGAAGGTGTACCAACCACGTCCGTGCTCACCTGAGCCCCGAACCCCTCCGCCGCCTTCCGCCACACCGCCGCCGGCGCGGTCTCATACCCCGACGGCCCGTGCGCCGCCAACAGATCTCGCAAGACCTGCGGGAAACCCGCGCCTGACGGGAAACCCGCGTCCTGAGAAGAGCCCGCCGCGTCCGCCGCGCTCATGAAGCCAGCAACCCGCGCAGCACGTACTGAAGGATTCCTCCATGGCGGTAGTAGCGCTGCTCCTTGGGCGTGTCAATGCGGACGACCACGCCAAACTCTGTCTCGCCGGCGCGCACGGTCACCTCCCGCGGCACCTCCTCGGCATCGGCGATACCGGCAATCGAGAAGCTCTCATGACCAGTCAGCCCCAGCGACCTGGCCGAGTCCCCAGGCTTGAACTGCAAAGGCAGCACCCCCATGCCCACGAGATTGGAGCGATGAATGCGCTCAAAGCTCTCGGCGATCACCGCGCGCACCCCCAGCAGCTTGGTCCCCTTCGCGGCCCAGTCGCGCGAGGAGCCCGAGCCGTACTCCTTGCCTGCCAGCACCACCAGAGGCACGCCTTCCTCGGCATAGCGCATGGCGGCATCGTAGATCGGCATCTGCTCGCCACCGCGCTCACCTTCCGACTCGCCGCCGCCCGTCCCCTGCCTACCGAGATGCAGCGTTACCCCTCCCTCGGTCCCCGGCGCCAGCTGATTGCGCAAGCGAATGTTGGCGAAGGTCCCGCGCATCATGACCTCATGGTTGCCGCGCCGCGAGCCATAGCTGTTGAAGTCCCGCGGCTGCACGCCATGCTCTTGCAGATAGAGCCCCGCCGGGCTGTCGCGCTTGATCGACCCCGCCGGCGAGATGTGATCGGTGGTGACGCTGTCACCCAACACCGCCAGCACCCGCGCGCCCTCGATATCGCGCACCGGCTCAGGCTCGCGCGGCAGATCGTGGAAGTAGGGTGGGTTGCGCACATAGGTCGAGGACTCCTCCCAGACGAAGCTGTCACCGCTGGGGACGGGCAATTCACGCCAGCGCTCATCGCCCGCATAGACGCCGTCGTAGCTGCGACGGAACATGTCCGACTGCACCGCCTGCTCGATCGTCCGTGCCACCTCGGCAGCCGAAGGCCAGATGTCGCGTAGGAACACAGGCTCTCCATCCGAGCCCTCGCCCAAAGAATCATTCTGCAGATCGATGTCCATTGTCCCCGCCAACGCATAGGCAACGACCAAAGGCGGCGAGGCCAAATAGTTCATCTTCACATCGGGGTTGATGCGCCCCTCGAAGTTACGGTTGCCCGAAAGCACCGAACACACCGCCAGATCAGCATCCGCCACGGCCTTGGACACCTCCTCGGGCAGCGGCCCGGAGTTGCCGATGCAGGTGGTGCAGCCATAGCCGACGAGGTTGAAACCAAGCGCCTCCAGCGGCTCGATCAGCTGAGCGCGTTCGTAGTACTCCGTCACCACCTTGGAGCCGGGGGCCAAAGAGGTCTTCACCCACGGCTTGCGCTTGAGCCCCTTAGCCACGGCATTGCGCGCCAACAGACCGGCACCAAGCATCACGGAGGGATTGGAGGTGTTGGTGCAGCTGGTGATGGCCGCGATCACCACATGACCATGGTCAAGTGACGTCCGCGTGCCATCGGCAAGCGTCAGCGGGACCTCGCTGGGTGCATCTTCGCGCGCAGCCACAGCCCCTCCTTCATCCCCGCGACCGCCCGCGGAGGCCCCGTGCGGCTGCGCATGCCCTTCGCGCCCTCCTTCGCCATTGGTAGGCGCCTGCGTAGCCGTGGGATCGCTTGCCGGGAAGGTGCCCGACAGCGCCTCATCCTCTCCATTCTGATTGGGCACGTACCCCTCCAACGCGCGGCGAAAAGCCTGCTGGGAGTCGCTCAGCGAGATGCGGTCCTGGGGGCGCTTGGGCCCGGCGATGCTCGGCACCACCTCGTCGAGGTCAAGCGTAAGGGTCTCACTGAAGGTGGCCTGCTCGCTGTGCTCGTCATGCCACAACCCCTGAGCCTTCGCATAGGCCTCGACCAGCTCGATCTGCTCAGGCGGGCGCCCGGTGAACTCCAGGTAGCGCAACGTCTCCGCATCGATCGGGAAGATCGCGCAGGTGGAGCCGAACTCAGGCGACATGTTGCCGATCGTGGCCCTGTCGGCCAAGGGCAACTTCGCAATGCCAGGCCCATAGAACTCAACGAACTTCCCCACCACACCGTGCTCGCGCAGGCGCTCGGTAACGGTCAGCACGAGATCGGTCGCGGTGGCCCCCTCGCGCAGCTCGCCGACAAGCTCAAAGCCCAGCACCTGCGGGATAAGCATCGACATCGGCTGCCCCAACATGGCAGCCTCGGCCTCGATGCCGCCCACACCCCAGCCGAGCACGCCAAGCCCATTGACCATCGTGGTGTGCGAGTCGGTCCCCACCAGCGTGTCCGGATAGGCCTGCGCGAGGTCTCCACCCCCGAGGCTCCCGCCCGCAGCGCCCCCGCCCCCGCCATCCCGAACAAACACCACACGCGCGAGGTACTCAAGATTCACCTGGTGCACAATGCCGGTATCAGGCGGCACGACCTTGAAGTTGTCAAACCCCTGCTGCCCCCAGCGCAGAAAGGCATAACGCTCACGGTTACGCTCAAACTCAAGCCGCGCGTTGGTATCGAACGCATAGCGAGTGCCGAACTCATCGACCTGCACGGAGTGATCGATCACAAGCTCCGCAGGCACGAGCGGGTTGATCTTGGCGGGGTCCCCGCCCATCGCCGCCATCGCATCGCGCATCGCAGCCAGATCAACGATCGCCGGCACGCCGGTGAAGTCCTGCATGACCACGCGCGCCGGCGTGAAGGCGATCTCCTGGCTGGGCTGCGCCTTGGCGTCCCAGCTGGCCAGCGCCTGCACGTCCTGCGCGCGAATCCCCTCGCCGTCCTCGTTGCGCAGCAGATTCTCCAGCAGCACCTTCAGCGAGAAAGGCAGCCGCGCCACGTCAAAGCGTGCCTGCAATGCGTCGAGGCGGAAGATCTCATACTCGCGCTCGCCCACGGCGAGCGTGTCCTGTGCGCCAAAGCTGTTCTGCGACATGGGTCTCCTCGACGGTATCAGCGGCTGAACGGCAACTCGCCTCCCAGTCTCTCAAAGCCGTCGAGGAGACGGCCCTGTCAGCTCTTGATCAGCGGCCCGGCCTTGGCCAGCACCTGCTGCATCGTCAGCGGCGGATCAAAGGCACCGTCCGGCGTGGGGCTCTTGCCGATCAGCAGCTCGATGGCGGCGGCGTGGCGCGCCTCGACCTGCACGATCGAGCCGGCGACGCCCAATACGGTCTTGCTGTGCAGCGAAGGCGCAGCCCCGTTGTAGGCCCCAACGCCGGTGTTCTCCAGCACGGAGGCCAGCGCAAGGAACGTCTTTTCGTTGCTCACAGGGAACACGAATTCGGGCTTCTTCACAGGAGTGCCACCCATTTCCTTGACGGCGCCCGTCAGCGCGGCCACGTGCTGGGCCTCCTCTTCGGCGAACTGTGCGGCGTAGGCCTTGGCCTGGCCGCTGAGCCCAACCTGCTTGCCCTTTTCCTTGTAGAAGGCCGTCTCCAGGTACTCAAGCGTCAACGCGAAGTTGAGGATTTCCACGTCGCTGGTGCTGGAGGCAGCCAGCGCCTGGGAGACGAATGGCGCAACCGCCGAGGTCCCATACACCGCGCCGGCCGCCAGCGCGCCGCGCAAGATGAAGCTCCCGCGCGTCATGCCGTGCACCTCGATGGCGCCCAGTTGCGGATCGACAGCTCTGTTCTCAGACATTGTCATTGGTTCCTTTCGCCTTAGCCCAGAAACGGCTTGACAGCCGCGAGGACGGTGGACATGTCGGCCGGAACCGCGAAGGCCCCGTTGGGGAGGATCGGCTTCTTCACCAGCGTGCCGAGCGTCGCGGCGTGGCGCGCCTCAACAGAGTGGATCGCCAGCGCCGAGGCCAGCACTTCGGGGCTCTGAATGTTGGCGGCCTGCCCAAGGTAGGCCGCGGCGCCGAGATTCTCGACGGTGTAGGCCAGCTGGGCGACCTGGGTGGCGTTTTCGATCGGGAACTTGCCTTCGGGCTTGGTCACCGGCGTGCCGCCGAGCTTGCTCACGGCGCCCTTCAAGGCGGTGACATGCGCCTGCTCCTGCGCGCCGAAGTCCTTGATCAGAGCGCCCACCTTGCCTGTGAACAGACTGGCGGCCAGCACCTTGCTGTAGAACTCGGTCTCCAGGTACTCCAGCGTGAGGGCATAGTTGAGGATGCCCACATCGCCTCCTGGGGGAGCCGCGGCCTTGCTGGCCACCGCGGTGGCACTGGTCGCGGCGGTGGAGCCGCTCTTGCTGCTGCTGCCGCAGGCGGCAAGCACAAACGCTCCGAAGCTCGCGGCGCCGGCGCCACCAACCATCTTGAGAAATCGCTTGCGATCGGTGTCGTCACGCACCAAACGCTCAACGATCCCGGGGGACTCGACTGGCATCAGGCATACCTCCATTTTCGGCGGGCCGGGGTCTTTGTCGCGTGTACTGCGCGCGAATACCCCCCGCGGATCACCGACCCGTCGCCGTCAACAACGTCGCCGTCAAGCTGCCCGCGTAACGCGCCCCTTGCCCTCGCGCTTGCCTTGCAAGAGTGCGGCATCGCAAGCGTCAAGCAGCATGCCGGTGCTCATCGGCGCGCGCCACTGGGCCACGCCGATCGAGGCGGGCACGCCGGGACTGAGGTCAAAGGAGGGAATCTCAAGCATCCGCTCGCGCGCGCGCTCGGCGGCAATCGCGGCGCTTTCCAGATCGGCGCCGGCGAGAATCACAACGAACTCATCGCCGCCGTAGCGGGCCACGCGGTCAAACGCGCGAAACTCCCCCATCAGCGCCTGGGCGACCTCGCGCAGCAGCGCGTCGCCGGCCGAATGACCGTGGCGATCGTTGACCAGCTTGAAGTTGTCGAGATCGACCAGCAGACAGGCCAGCCGGCCATCAGTGCGCGTGGCGCGGCCGATCTCTTCGTCCAGGCGCCGGCGCATGGCGCGACGGTTCATGCAGCCCGTCACAGGATCGGTGCCCGCCTCGGCGCGCGCGCGCAAGAGCGCCAGCGCGGTAGCGGCTTGGTCGACCAGCGTGGCGGCGCTCTGCACGGCACGCCCGTCGAAGGGCCTGGCGCTGCCCATTTCCACGCGCTCGCGCGCGAGGATCACTACAGCCTCCACCTCGCCCCGCACGGCCAAAGGCAAGAGCAGTGCGCAACCCACGCCCCTGGCGGCCGCTATACGCGGAACGGCAGCGGCCAGCTCGCGAGCCCCATGAGCCACCACGTGCTTACCAGAGTCCACCACCCACGCCACCCCATGAGGGCGATCGCCAGGGGGCGCGAGATAGCTGAGGCGCCCTTCGCCGCCGAACATATAGACGACCACGGTGTCCTCGACCTCGCCGAGATGGTGCACCTGGACCTCCGCCACCCCCAGCTCGGCGAACAGCTCATCGGCGAGGGCGTGAAAGATCTCGCGTGGTTCGCCGGCGCTGTCGGCGAGATGGCTGAGGCGGCGCACGCCTGCCAGGAACTCGTCGTAGCCGCGCGACACGTCGGCGTAAGTGCCCGACACCTCGCTGGTGCCCGACGCGTCATAGGTGTCCATACCCGCTAGCGCCATCCCCTGCAATCTAGGAGATGGCGCGGCGCGTGTCCACTGCCAGATCCGCTCGCGAGCCTAGCTGCGGAAGGTGACCGTCACGAATTCCTTGGAATTGGACCCCTTCTTGGCCGGGACGAAGCCCACGCGCAGCTTGACCTTCAGCTTGTGGTTGCGATTCAGCGCCTTGACGCCCTTGCTGGTGAGCGGCACCTTGAGCGTGATCTGCTGGCCCTTGGAGGTGTGCCTGTAGGTCGTCTTGAGGTTGGAGCCACTGCCGCTCACGCGTCCTGCTTCGGGCGCGTTGACCTTGAGCACGGCGGTGTGGCCGCTGACCTTGTGCGAGGCGATCTTCACGCCGCACCCGGTAAGCGCGATCTTGGTGTTCTGCTTGATGACCGCCCCGCTCTGGGCCGTGATCGTGGTGGGCATCGTCAGCGACTTGCCGCAGAGATTCACGCCATTGGCGGTCAGCGCCGAGTTGGCGCCCAGCGGCAGGTTCAGTTCAAAGCTGCTGACCGGCACGTCGGGCACGGCCGCGAAGGTGGAGGTGGTGATGCCCTTGGTGATGTTGGTGTTGCCCACCAGGATCACCTCCACGCCGTTGCCGTTGAGCACCAGATCGAGATCCGGGAACGCCTGCCCACCGTGCGATACGAAGAAGGCAGGGCCGGTGAGCTTCTGAGGCAAGGCCGGCGTGATGACGGTCGCCCCCCCGACGCGCGAGCCCGAAGGACAGGCGAAGGGATTGGCGTTGAAGGTCGCTTCCGGGCAGGCCTTCTGCAGCGTCGTCAAGCGCGAGGGAAGCTGCTTGGGCAGCTGCGCCACGACCGAGCGGATGTTGGCCTGCGGACCGCTCGGGTAGCCGATCTTGACAACCAGGGCGGCGCCGTTCTTCTTGGAGGCGCCCTTGACCCCGGAGGACGCGGTGAACTTCGGCTTGAAAGCCAGCGCGCTGCAGTTACTCACCTGGAAAGGAGTCGACAGACTCTGGCTGGCGCCCATCGTGGAGCCGAGCGTGGTATCCGTGGCCAGCACGCCGCAGTTGGTGGGGTTCACAAGGAAGCCCTGGCGGTTGATAGCCATGCTCAGCGCGCGCAGGCGCAGCGGTATGCCCTTGACGATCGTGGGCACATCGCCACTCACGGTGATACGCCCGGTGAAGCGATCGACATCGATTCTCGCGCGCACAACCACCGTGCCGAGGTCAAAAGGCCCAGTCCTGGCAGGCACTGCGACAGTCATGCCATAGGGCGAGCTGCCGATTGGGCCGGTCAGGTAGACCGGACCGGAGAACAGCGTGGGCGTGGGACCTGAGCCCACGGCCGTGGTGGCGGTGCCGATCTGGCTGGCGGCCGAGCACGTGCCGGCGGCTGCCTGCGGTTCAGCGCACAGCGGCACCGACGGGATCAAGCCCACAAGCCCGGCAGGCAGCTGGGCCGAGACATGCGACAGGTACTGCTGCCCGTCGGCGCGTCCCAGGTTGAGCGTGAAGGAGCTCTGCGAGCCGCCCGTGGCAGGCTGCACCTGCGTGCTCTGGCTGAGCGAGAAAGGCAAGGTCGAGGGACATGTGCCGCCGTGACCATCGCTATCCACGGTGAAGGAGCTGAAGGGCGTGGCCGCAGGCTGGCCCGTGTAAGGGCTGAGCACCGTGCTGGTTGTCGCGGCGCCGCACACCAACGGGTTGGCCAGCGGCGCCAACGCACCCGCGGTGAACTTCAGGATCAGATCGCTGAAAGGCTGCTGGGGGTTATTGGGGAATATCGCCGTCACACGCCCGGTGCTTGCGTCGGGCACGACTTCGCCCGCCAGGCGCATGGAGACGTCATAGCGAGCGGACTCGACGTCGAGATAGACCGTGTAGGGAGGCCCGGTGATGGGACCGCCGCCTTCAGGACCGCCGAGGTAGAGGGCTCCCACGAGCGATCCAGCGGGTAGACCAGGCACGTTCAGGGTCGCGTCGGCCACCTTCGAGCCGGCAGGACAGGCAACCGGCGATCGCGTGTGGATGCCGATCTGCGCCGGCGTGCAGGCTTCGAGGCCGTGCGCGGCGGACGGATTGAGCGTCATGCCTTCCGGCAGCAGGACGCTGGCGTCCTTGAGCTGGGAAGAGTCGATCGCTGCAGGGTTGGGATCGTGAGGAAGCACCAGTTCAGTCGTTACGCCATCGGGCTGATCGGACTGGGTGGTTTCAGGCGCGAGCGAGAAGGTGGGCGCAAACGGAACCGCGGCAAAGGGAGCCAGACCGTCACAGCCTTCGACGCCCCTTGCGGTGTAGGAGCTCGACGCCGTTGCTCCTTCGGCGGATTCGCCGTGCCAGCTGGTGGTGGTCTGAGGACCGGGGCCGGCGCACACGCTGGGGTTGGTCAAGAAACCACCCGTGCCGATATTGCCGAAGAAGGTGAGGCGCGATTCAAGCAGCCCCGGCGGGATGTTGTTGATGATGAAAAGGTCGTGGTAGTCACTGGCCCATTCGACGTGCCCCTCGATGAAGGTGTGCACGAACAGTCCTGCACCCACCTGCAAGGCCACGCCGAAATAGGTGGAAAGACCGTTGGGCTGCTCAAGGTTGTAGACCTTCCCCGACAGCGGAACGTCCGCGAACACACCAGGAGCTACTTCGAGCACGGTAGTGATCTTGTTTTCACCAATCACGGTGCTCGCGGCGCCGGTTTCCGCGCAGTTAGGCGCCAGGAAGATGTGCTTGACAGGTTCCACTTCGGTCGAGGTGAAATCGGCCACGGAGCACTTGGCGACTGCCTGCGGGTTGGTGCTCACACCAGGGCCCACGTCGATGCGCAGGCTCTTGAGGTTCTTGGCGGGAACGAACAGCCCTGGGGAGGCTTCGACGCGATTGAGCTTGAAGTCGGTGATGCCGAACGGCGGGTGTCCGGCGGCCTGATTGTAGGCATCCGTTTCTTCCGCGGGGCTCGCGGTCTTTTCGCAAGTGGCGACCTTGCAGTTGGACGCGAAAAAGCTTTCGATGCCGAATTCCGGGGCAGCCAGCGCAGCGGATGCGAAGACAGCCATCATCGCACCGCTCAGCAGCAGCGCGAGGAACGATAAGCGTGCGGGGAACCTCATCCCAGACCTCCCTGTTGACAGGAGGTCTATACCCCGTTGGCGCCACTCCTAACCCTCTGAACCGTATGCAAGCGGCGTTTCACCACTGCAAGAGCATCAGCCCGACGGTGATGCCGGGACCGATGGTGACCATCAGCCCGTGCTCACCCGTCGTGGGCGCGCGCTGCTCGATGGTCTTCTTCAATACATAGAGGATCGAAGGGGTGCCCACGTTGCCGTGGTTGGCCAGCACCTCATAGCTGATCTCGACCTGCTGACGGGACAGCGCGAGGGCCTCCTGCACGGTCTCGATGATGCGCCGTCCGCCGGGGTGAACCACCCAGTGCTCGATCTCCGCGCGCGCCAGCCCGTGGGCGTCGAGGAAGTCCTCGACAAGCTCCTCAAGACCCTCGCCTGCCCGATCGGGCAGGTCGCGATCGAGGTGCAGATAGCTGTCGTGCGCGGCCAGCTCAAGCTTGACGGCCCCCAAGCTGCGGCCAATCTGGTGGACCTTGGAAGCCAGAATCGTTGGAGCATCGCTCACCTCGCCGGATCTAGGAACTCCATCGCACTCATCCACGGGATCGCCGTCAAGCAGCGCAGCGGCGCAGCCATCGCCAAAGATCGAAGAGCCCACTACCTTGGCACGCGAATCGCCCTCGGAGGAGCGCATGAGAATGCCGGCCATACTCTCGGCGGCAACGACCAAGCCCTTCTTGCCGGGATGATCGCGCATCGACTGCGCGGTGAGGCGCATCAACGGCACGGCGCTTGCACAGCCGACGCCCAGCACATGGTATTTATCGGTACAAGGGTCCATGTCGTAGTGGTCCACCAGGCGGTGGGCCAGCGTAGGACCGCCGAGCGAGTAGAGCGTGGCCGTCACCACAGTGCCGATCTCCGACGGATCGATCTGCAGGCGATCGACGGCCTGCACGGCGAAGCCGAACAGCTCTTCCTCGATCTGCGAAGTGCGACCCTGCAGCGTTGTGGCCAGCGAATCGCCGCTGAGATTGAGGTGGCGGCGCTGCACGCCGCAGCGACTGAAGATGCGCTCGGCGAACTCGTCGCCCTTCATATCGAGCATCGTGAGCACCTCCTCCTGCGAGAAGGACATCTCGGCGTCGGCCAACTCCAGAGCGGTGATACGCGGTCCTCGGACGGCGATGCCTGGCGAGGCCAGCTGCGATGCGCCGGTAGCCTTCAACTGCAAACGATCCCCCTAGATAAAGATGAGCAAAGCGTCAGGCCGATGGCCAGACGATACCGAAGCAACCCGCGGAGGACGCGAAAGGAGCGGCGAATGAGATTAATCGGCGCAGGTTTGCCACGCACGGGCACGCTGACGCAGAAGGTGGCGGTCGAGATGCTGGGCCTGGGGCCTTGCTATCACTGGGTCGATGTGCTGGCCGATCTGCGGCGCGTGGATCAGTGGCAGCGTGCGCTGGATGGCGAGCAACCGTGGCAGGAGATCTTCGCCGGCTTCAATTCGAGCGTCGACTGGCCGGGAGGCTACTTCTACAAGAAGCTGATGGAGGTCTACCCCGAAGCCAAGGTGCTGCTGAGCGTGCGCGACGGGGAGAAATGGGAGCGCAGCTTCCGCGAGACGATCTGGAATATGGGCCATGGCGAGTCGCTGCTGCGATTGCTCTCAAGCGCCCGCGGGCAAATTGACCCACAGTGGCGAGACTATCTGGCGCTGGTGGAGCGGATGTTCTGGGGTCCGCAAGGCACCTTCGCCAAAGGCCATGCCACGCCGGGCGAGCTGATCGCGGAGATGGAGCGCCACAACGAGGAGGTCAAGCGCGTGGTGCCTGCGGAGCGCCTGCTGGTGTGGCAGGTAGGCGATGGCTGGGAGCCGCTGTGCGCGTTCATGGAAGTGGACGTGCCGCACGAGCCCCTGCCCCATGTCAATGACCGCGAGACCTTTTTGGGAAGAGTGGCCGACGGGGCGATCGCCACGCTGGCGGCGTGGCGCGAGCAGCAGCAGCAGCAGATGGCTCTCAGCTCTTGACGGCCGGCGAGGTGCCGAGCACCGTGCCGGAACCGTCAAGCGCCTGCACGGCCACATAAGGGGCGCCCGTAGAGACCGGGATTGAGGTCTCAAAACCTGCCTTAGGGACGGTCGCAACTGCCACCAGCGCGGAGGGCGAGGAGCCCGCGAGCACTCGCCAGGAGGCCACGGCCGTGGCGCCGTTCCAGCTCGCGGCGACGCTGAGCTTGCCGGCGCCGGCCGACTGCACGGCCACGGCGGGGGAAGTCGTGGGCAGAGCGCTCCAAGGGGACAAATAGGAGCGGAAGTTCTGCACGTTCTTGCCGAGCGTCGCATCGAGCAGCACATGCCCGGAGGCGTCGTACTCGGTGAGGTTGGGCAGCCCCCCGTAGCCCATCAGCCAATCGCCGCCGGGCAATGCGAAGGTATTGCCCTGACTGGAGGCCAGCAGCGTCTTTGAAGGATTGACGAAGGCCTTGCGCAAGCTGACGGTGTGACTGGCGAGATCGGGAGCGAGCAACAGCCCGCGCGATTGGCGCTCCTTCGGCGGCGTGGAGCCATTGTCGAACACAGAGATGATCCCGCCAGGCTGGAACTCGGCATCGTGCTGCCAGTAGAAGCGCACGCCGGAGCCCAGCGAGAAGTTGCTGCGCGAGCCACCGAGGCGCCAGTTGACGGCGCCACTGCCCAGGTCCACGTCATACAGCGCCCAGGTGCTGCGTCCCGAAAGCAGCACGTCGTTGCTCGAACCGGGGTCGATCGAATTGATGTGAATGTAATCCCAGGGATAGCTGTTATGTGGCACAGGCAGGTCATAGCTCTCGTTCAGCGCAATGTGACCAAGCGCGTGCCACTCCCACATCACAAGCCCGGTCTTGACGTCGATCTGCTGCACAACAGAATCGGTGAGAACGCCGCTGGAGGAGCCGTGCACAGAGCTCAGGCTCATGTGAATTGGGTCAAACGCGTCGATCCAGGCGGTACCCTGCGGGGTCAGCCGGATCTCGTGCAGATCGGCGTGGTAGCCATTGCCGGCGCGGATGGTGGCGAGCGGATGGTAGGAGGAGTCGTAGATCAGATCCTCGCCTTGGCCAAAGCCAACCTGCAGCACGTGACCTTGCCACCAGGTGAGCACGGGCTTTCCCTGATAGGACTGAACCTGAAAATTGGTGGCCACCTGATGCGCGGGCAACGGGTGAAACCACACGAGCCGCCCCTGCTGATCGACAATCATAGGGCCGGGCGAGCCCTGTCCCTGATAGGGAGCGAGGAAGAGATCGCCGGGCGCCGCTCCTGCTTGAGCGGGCACCGTCACCTTCAAGGTCGAGGGCGTCAGCGTGGGCGCCGAGCGATAGTGCGCCACGGCCCGCGGATCGCCTGGATTTGTGGGGAATTCTTTCTGACTGACGACATCCTGGTGAGCGACCGTGAAAGTGGTGGTGGCGGCCTGCGCGGGACCGGGACCACCGGCCTGGACCTGCGCGGTGACGGTCACCCGCTCGCCGGCAAGAAAAGGATGGCTGGGCAGAAAGCTTTCGCCGGTGCCGGTGGAGTAAGCCTCTAAACGCCCAGGGTGAGCGCCGCTGCGCGAGCCGCTGACGGCGATCGACACCACATGCGTGCCGGCCGGCCCGAGGAAGCTGATCTGCGTGCTGGGCGACGCGTCGGGGGTGCCGTCAAACGGCGAGACGGCAACGGGGTTGGAGGTCGATGCCGTGGAAGCCGCCGGTGAGGAGACCCCACAGGCCGACAGCAGCACCGCCAGCACGGCAGCGCCCAGGGGCAACCCAGCCAGTCGTCCTCCCCCCTGCAAGCGCATCAGCCCCGCGCTCCTCCCATCGTGAAGCAGCCGCCGGTAGGCCAAGACTGACCATTGCTTAGGCGAAAGACGATGACCGCAGCGGGCGGGGCATACGTAGGCGTTTGAGGAGGAGGGGTTGGGGTCGCGTGCTGCGTGGGCGTGGGCAGCCGATGTACCGTCGCCTGTGGCGTAACTGGCGCAACAGCAGGCGCCGGCGCCGGCGCGGGTGTGGGTGTGGGTGTGGGAGTGGGCGCAGCAACAGCCGCCGGCGCACCAGGGCGCACACGCGGGATCAGCCTGAAGGCGGCGAGCGCGCCGATGAAGGCAAAGGCCGAAGCCAGCAGGAAGGCCAAGCGAAACCCATCGTCAAGCGCGAGCAGCGGCGCGCGATAGTCGACATCGACGAGGTGGGTGGTGTACTGAAAAGCCAGCGAAGTGAGCGCGGCCAGCCCAAGCGCACCGCCCATCTGACGCGAGGTGTTGACGAGACCCGAGGCCAGACCGGCCTCGCGCGGAGCGACCCCGGCGGTCGCAGCGATCGTGGAAGGCACGACAGAGAAGCCAAGCCCCACCGACACCAGCAGACCGGGCACGAGCAGGTCGGAGATGTAGCCGCCGTTGACGGCGATGCGCCCGAAGAGCGCAAGGCCGATGGCCATCAGCGTGAGCCCACCCCCCAACACAGGGCCGGCCCCATAGCGCCCGACAAGCGCCCCCGAGCGTGTCGCGCAGGCCATGATCGTCAGCGCCATCGGCAGAAAGGCCAGGCCGGCGCCGATCGGAGGCATCTTCAGCACCAGCTGGAGGTAGAGCGAGAGGAAGTACCACATCGGAAAGAGCGCGGCGCTGAAGAGGAACACGATGAGGTTGGCGGAGCGCAGGAGCTTGACGGAGAGAATGCGCAGCGGCACAAGCGGAGCAGCGGCAAAGCGAGCCTCGATCACGAAGAAGGACCCGAGCAGCACAAGGCCGAGAACGATCGGTCCGAGCGCTTCGGCCGAGCCCCAACCATCCACGCCGGCTCTGACGATCCCGAACACCAGCGCCAGCAATCCCCCGGTGACGGCAAGCGCGCCGGCAAGGTCAAAGCCTCCATCCTTGCTCTGCGGGCGCCGTTCCGGCACGGCCACGCGCGCGACGAGCGCGGCGGCGATGCCGATCGGGATGTTGATGAGCAGAATCCAGCGCCAGCCGAAGCTCTGAGTAATGATGCCGCCAAGCAGCACCCCCGCGGCGCCGCCGGCGCCGTTCATGGCCCCCCACAGGCCGATCGCCCGTAGGCGCTCAGCGCCGGGAGCAAACGAGGAGTTGATGATCGAAAGCGAGGCCGGCGCCATGATCGCCCCGCCGAGACCCTGCAAGCCGCGGGCGCCGATCAGCATCTCCTGACTGCCGGCGAGTCCGCCGATCAGCGAGGCAAAGGCAAACAGCAGCAAGCCGCAGGCAAACACACGACGCTGACCGAACAGGTCGGCGGCGCGGCCTCCGAGCATGAGAAAGCCGGCGAAGGCGATCGTGTAGGCGTTGACGATCCACTGCAGATCGTTTTCCGCGAAGCCGAGACTGACACGGATCGAGGGCAAGGCGACATTGACGATCGAAACGTCGAGGATGACCATGAACTGCGCGGTGCAGCACACCGCGAGCAGCAGCGCATGGCGCGAAGGGGCGCCCGCTTTAGCCTCAGCGGCGGCGGTGGCAGCGGGCGCTCGGACGGTGGCGGTGCTCACAAGGATTGAGAGTAGTCGCGGTCAGCCCGCGGGCGGGGCGGCAGGGGGCGGAGTGACCTCGATCGTGGCAGAGGTCCCGAGCAGCTGCCCGGCGGGACCAAGGGCCTGCACTGCCACGTACCCATTGTCGCCGGGTTCGCTCTTGCCGGCATGCGCGCCGTAGTTCTCGGGCAACGTGATGGAGCTCTCAAAGCCACTGTCGGGCATCGTGGCGCGCGGCTTGAGCGAGTCACGATCCGATCCGGCGAGCACGCGCCAGGAGGCGACATCGGTGGCGCCATTCCAGCTGGCAAAGACGGCGGTGGAGTCGCCGGTGGTAAGTATGCGCGCGCTCACCGCGGGCTGCGTCAGCGGGTGGCCGTGCCAAGGGAAGCGGAAGGCACGATAGGAGGACATGCCGGGCGGTAGGTGGGCGTCGAACAGCAGATGCCCATCCTGGGCGAACTCGCTGATCTCCGGCACCGCCCCCCAGCCCACAACGACGCTTTCATCGCCCAGCGTCTGCGAGTTGCCCTGCGAATCGGCCATCAGCGCGTTGGGGTGCGTGTACACGCGCGCGAGGCTGGCGCGGTGGCGCGGCAGGCTGATGGCCACACGCACGCTGCGCGACTGATAGTGGATGCGCGGATTGGAGCCATCGTCGAAGAAGGTGACAGCTCCGTCGGGCTGCATGCGCGCGTCGTGCTGCCATGCGGTTTCGCTGCCAGGACCCATGATGAAACTGCTCTTGGTTCCCCCCAGTCGCCACAGGATCGCGCCAGAGCCCTGCTGGAGCTGGTAGGCAGCCCAGGTGGAGCGCCCGGAGATGAGCAGGTTGCCATCCGGCTCAGGATCGACGGAGTTGAGGTGAAAGTAATCCCAGGGCGCGGGCTTGTCCTTGCTGGGCACGGGCGCGTGTGACTCGCCCACGCCAACGTGGTCGAGGCTGTGCCATTCCCAGCGCACCAGCCCGGTCTTGATGTCCACCTCCTGGATGGCGGTGTCCACGATCGTGCCATTGCGCGGACCGTCGACGGGCGTGAGATCGCAACGCATGGGGTTGTAGACGGTGATGTAGGCGACATGGTCGGGGGCCAGCTGGAAGTCGTGCAGATCGGCATGCAGGCCATTCCCACCGCGTACCCTGGCAACCGTCTGATAGTTGTCGTCCATGATGATGTCTTCGCCGTCGCCGAAGCCGAGTGAGAGCACGTCTCCCTGCCACCAGGTCAGGTCCTGCCTGCCTTCGTAGCCCTGCAGGCTGAGGTTCTCCGCACTGAGACCGCCGGAGAGCGGATCGAACCAGACGATGCGCCCCTGGGGGGTATAGATGAGCGGACCGAACTGGCCGGGGCCGGGACCGACGGTGGTGAGGATGTCTCCCGCCGCAGGATCGTGGTCGGGCACGGTGACCGACATGACAGGCGGCTGCACGTCCGGCTGTGAGACGAAGCTCTGATAGGAGGAGGCCGGCGCGGGCGGGTTGGGAAACTCGGGGATGCCGTCGGTGGGGAAGGGGGTGGCGACGCGGAAGCTGAAGCCGACGCGCTGTCCCGCTCCCGAGGCGCCATCGAGCACGGCGCGCACCACCACACGCTCACCCTCCTTGAAAGGCGAGTTGGGCACGAAGCTGCCGCCGTCGCCCTGGAAATAGCCATACACGTGGCCGTAGTGATAGCCCGAGCGCGAACCAGTCACGGAGACGTCCTGGATGTTGGTGACAGGCGTGCCGAGAAAGCTGATCTGGGTATCGGGGCTGGCGGTATCGGTATCGGGCGCGGGTGAGACCGAGACCTTGCTGCCGGGCAGCGTAGCGTTGTGCTCAAGCGTCGCCGGCAGGCACACCGGCGAAGGGCCGCTGGGACCGACGACTGCATGGGCGCCGGAGAAAGAGCCGGTGCCAAGCACAATGCTCACGACCACCCACGCCAGCCCCGCGAGCGGCAAGATCAGCAGACCAAACTTCAGCTTGCCGCCCACCGTGCGCTCCCTAGACCGCCACTACCGCGTCGGCGAGCGGACCGAGATTGGGCTGGCGTCCATGCAGCTCGTGTACGAGAAAACGGCTGAAGAGGCGGTGCGCGGGACCATGAAAATCCGAGGAGCCGGTGGTGAGCAGGCCGAGCTCGGCGCAGCGGTCGGCCAACAGCTGCGTCTGTGGACCATCGTGGGTGACATAGAAGCACTCCACCCCATCGACCCCCAAAGCCTGGAAACGGTCGATCGCCTCCAGCACCTCCGCGGGAGAATCGATGTCCCAGAAGGGGTGCGCCCACACCGCCATCCCGCCGGCCTCGTGGATCCACTCGATCGCTTCACCGACCGTGGGCTCGGTGCGCCCGGAGTAGGCCGGCGCGCCAGGGATCAGATAGGCGGGCAGGAAGGAAGCGACGTCATCGTGGCCTTCCTCGGCCAGCCGCGCGGCATTGGCGGGATGCGACAGCACCGCCGCGGAGAGATGCGGACGGCCAAGTGGCTTGCCCGCCTCCAGCCGTGCCTGCAAGGGGGTCTGGTCCACCGCGAAGCCCAGCTCTTCGAGCTTCTGCGTCATGCGTCCTGCACGAGCCTCACGATCCGCGCGGGCACCGGCCAAGCGCTCGCGCAGCGTGGAATCCTCGTGGCGGATGCCGTAGCCCAGCAGGTGCAGGTCCTCGTAGGAGCCGTCTACAGCGGAGATCTCAGTGGCAGGCAGCAGCGCGATGCCATGAGAGCCGGCGGCGGCGAGCGCCTCAGCGATGCCATCGACGGTGTCGTGATCGGTCAGCGCCAGCAACTCGACGCCGGCGCGCGCGGCGTGCTCAATAACCCCAGCGACAGGCAGTTCGCCGTCGGAATACAGCGAGTGGGACTGCAGATCGAATGCCGGCCAGGGAGTGCTCATACAAAAAGACGAGATCGATCTTATAGGCCAAGCTCCTCGGCTTGTGCAGGGACTATGTGGGAGCCAAAGCTGACGCACAGCAGCGCACCTCCGCCGGGCGCATTGCCGGCCTTGGCGTAGCCGCCGCCATCCAGAGCGGTCTGGCGCACGATCGCCAAGCCGAGGCCAGAGCCAGGCTGACCGCGGGCGTCATCGGCACGATAGAAGCGATCGAACACAAACGGCAGATCGGACTCGGCGAAGCCGGAGCCGCGATCGCGCACGGTCAGCTCGCCATCCTTCAACTCAACCTCGACAAGCCCTTGCGGCGGCGAGAACTTGCGCGCATTGTCCAGCAGGTTTGACACGGCGCGGTCGATGCGCTGCGCCTGGCCGCGTAGCAGCGTGGGTTGCAGCCGAGCCACAAAGCGCACGCCACCGCGGCGTCGAGCGCGCTTGAGCGCGTGCTCCACGATGTGGTCGAGGCGGACATCGTCAAGCGGCGCATCCCCCGCTCGATGTCCGCCATCGCGGGCCAGCTCAACCACGTCGCCCACCAGCGCCGTCAGCTCGTCCAGCTCGGCAATCACGTCCTGGCGCAGGTTCTCCTGCTCATACGCCGGCAGACGCCCAGCCTCCTGGAGAACCTGGATGTTGGCACGCAGACCGGCGATCGGGGTACGCAGCTCGTGGCCGGCGTCGGCGATGAGATGGCGCTGAGCCTGCACCGACTGCTCCAGCGCGTCGAGCGTGGCGTTGAAGCTCTGCGCCAGCCTCGCCAACTCGTCACGACCATTGACATCCAAGCGCTGCGAGAGGTCAAGACCGCCGCTCAAACTCTCGGTGCGCCTCGTGAAGCGCGCGATGGGCGCCAGCGCGGTGCGCGCAACCAGCGCACCCAGCAGCACCGCCAGTGCGCTTCCCGCCGCGCCGATCACCATCAAGAACAGCAGAAACCTGTGCAGCTCGTGATCGACTTCGGTGAGTGGCCGAGCCACCATCACGGCGCCTCGGGCGCCCGTGCCGAGCGTGAGGACGCGCAGACGAGTACCGCCAACGGTACGATCGGCAAACGAGCTGCCGCTGCCCCGACTGGCAATCCGCAGATCCTCGCGAGCCGGCGCGATCCGTGCGGGTGAGCGCTGGCCGCCCGGTACCACCAAGGCTCCCTGAGGCGAGAGAAACTGCACGTAGCCCTGGGCCGCGCCGAAAGGGGCCGGCGGAACGCTAGCGGGAAGGCCACCGCCAACGGGCGGCGGCCCTGGGCTGTCTCCCGGCGGTCCCGGTGGTGGTCCTCCCCCACCTGGAGGAGGCCCCGCCAAGGCGGGGCCTCGGGAAAACGCGCTCGCGTGCTCGCGCAGCGATTTGTCGATTTCACCGCGCAGGTCTGAGCGCACGCCCAGGTACAGCCCCACCGCGGCCACGAGCACGGCAAGCGCAACCGACACCCCCGCGGTCGCCGCGATGCGCGCACGCATTGTCATCGTCAAGGCTCGCGCAAGACGTAACCGAGACCGCGAACAGTGTGGATCAGATGCGGAGCGCCGGCGTCCTCCAACTTGCGGCGCAGATATCCGATGTAAACGCGCAGGGCGTTGGAAGTCGGCCCGAAGTCATAGCCCCAGACGCGTTCATAGATGACCTTGTGAGGCAATATGCGGCGAGGGTTGCGCATGAACAGCTCCAGCAGCTGATACTCGGTACGGGTCAATTCCACCAGCTTCTCCCCCACCACGGCGCCGTGGCGGATTCCGTCCAGACGCACGCCGGCGAACACCTGCACGTCCTCCCCGTCCCCGCCGCCCTCACCGACGGCCTCTTGCCCTAAGCGACGCAGCAGCGCGCGCAGACGCGCCTTCAGCTCGCCAATGTCAAACGGCTTGGTCATATAGTCATCGGCGCCTGCATCGAGGCCATCGATGCGGTCCTCGATGGCATCGCGGGCGGTCAACATCAGGATCGGCACGCGGTTCTGCAGGCGACGCAAGCGGCGGCACAGCTCCAAGCCATCCATGCCCGGCAGACCCACGTCGAGCACCACCGCGTCGGGGACATCGATGGCGATCGCGTCCAGCGCCTGAGCGCCGTCCTCGGCGCTCAGCACCTCGTAATCGGCCAGCTGCAAGGCGCGCCTGAGGGCCTCCCGCACGGCACGATCGTCGTCGACCACAAGAATCTTCACTTGTGGATTGTTGCGCGAACCCCGCGAGCGATGGTCGGATGTCCAGAGCGCTCCGCGCATATTCCAACTGCCGTCCATAGAGCACGCCGGCCATCGCGAGGAGACTGAGACACGAACTCAAGCCCGCGCAAGCCCGCTAGAGAGGTGATAAATCACGCGACCTTCAACTCCTCAGATCCTTGCCTTGGGTGGTGGCGGCTTCTCGCTGGAGAAGGACGGCTCGCTACTGGACGACTACGTGCTGTCGCTGAGCGGCGTGGCGCGTCCGCGCGTGTGTTTTCTGCCGACTGCCTCAGGCGATGCGGATCACTACGTGGTGCGCTTCTATCGCCGCTTCTCAGCCGAATGCGAGGCGAGTCATGTGTCGCTGTTTCGCCGTGACCAGGGCACAGGCGGGGTCGAGGAGGACGTTGCCTCACACCTGCTCGCTCAGGACGTGATCTACGTAGGCGGCGGCAATGTCGTGAGCATGCTGGGGGTTTGGCGAGCGCACGGCCTCGATGAGGTGCTGCACCGCGCATGGCAGCAGGGCATCGTGATGTGCGGTCCCTCGGCGGGATCGCTGTGCTGGTTCAGCGAGGCCCTCAGCGCCTTTCATGGACCGCCGCGGCGCGTGCGCGGGCTCGGCATTTTGCCGTACTCCAACTGCGTGCACTACGACGCCGAGCCTCAGCGGCGCGCGGAGTATCACCGCTTCGTGGGCGATGGCATGCGCGCGGGCTTTGCCGCCGACGACGGGGCGGCGTTGCATTTCCGCGGGCGGCAGCTGATGCGGGTGGTCAGCTCGCGCCCGCAAGCCAAGGCGTACAGGGTCGAGCCACGCGGGCATGGCGTGGTGGAGGTGGCGCTCGATACCACCTACCTGGGGAGCGACATCGAGTTATCCAGACCTTGTGCGTCAGTGGTTGCCGCGTGAGCGTCGGCGCATCCGAGGAGGATCAGCGGCTGATCTTTGCGATGGGTGGCGGAGGTTTCACGATGGAGCCCAACAACCCGCTGCTGGATGACTTCGTGCTGAGCCTCGCTCCAGCCGATGTAACTGTCCCACGCATCCTCTTTCTCCCCACGGCATCGGGGGACCCCAACGCGCAGATCAACGCCTTTCAGGCGCGTTTTGCCGGTCGCGCATGTGTGCCTGAGCACCTGTCGCTGTTTCACCTGCGCGACCTGCAGCGCTCGCTGCAGGAGACCGTCCTTGCGCAGGACATCATTTATGTAGGGGGCGGCTCGATGCGCAATCTGCTGGCGATCTGGCAGGCCCACGGTCTCGATGAGCTGCTGATAAGGGCCTGGCGTCAGGGCACTGTGCTGGCAGGCCTGAGCGCCGGTGCGATGTGCTGGTTTGAAGGCGGCATCACCCGCTCAAGCGGTCCGCCCGAGCCCTTCGCGGGACTGGGGCTGCTCAAAGGCTCGCTCACGGTGCACGCCGACGGCGAGCCCGAGCGCCTGCCGGTATGGCTGGCAGCCCTACGCGCCGGAACGCTGCCAGGTGGCTGGGCGGTCGACGACGGCGTGGGGCTGCTGTTTCGCGGCGCGCGCCTGCAACGCGTCGTCAGCTCGCGTCCCGGCGCGGGCGCCCAGCGCGTGGACGCAATCGCCGGCGAGCTGGTGCGCAAGCGCCTGGAACCGGAGCTGCTCGGCGGCGGCGATCAGCCGGCGGCGATCGACGAGGACGTGCAGGAGCTGCGCCAGGTGCAGCGGCTACGCCGAGACATCCTCGGCGGGGGCAAGCGTGTCGGCGATCGCTGAGCCCGCCTAAGGCCGCGCCTCAAGCACGATGTTAAAAGGCGTTTCCGCCGCACGGCGCACGCGGCTGAAGCCCCCTTCACCCAATACCTCGGTGAGGCGCTTCTCTCCCGCCTGCGCGCCGAGCGCCAAGCCAACCTCCTGGCTCAGCGAGGCGGGCGTGCAGAGCATCGTCGAGCCGCCGTAGAAGATGCGCCCAATCGGATTGAGGTTGTCCTCGATCGTGTCACCCGCGAAGGGCTCGACAACCATCCAGACGCCATCCTCGCTGAGCATCTCGCGCACGTGACGCGCCGCGCCGGCCGGATCGCCCATGTCGTGCAGTGCATCGAACACACACACCAAGTCAAACGGGCCACCGCCAAAATCCTTGGCCGAGGCGACCTCAAAGCTCACGCGATCGGCCACCCCGGCACGCTCGGCCGCGGCGCGCGCGGCCTCGATCGAGCCCTCATGGTAATCGGAACCGACGAACGTCGAGGCCGGAAAGGCATTTGCCATCAAGATCGTCGAGGCTCCATGCCCACAACCGATGTCGGCCACGCGCGCACCCTGCGAGAGCTTCTCGACAACGCCATCGAGGGCAGGCAGCCAGGACTCAACCAGACTTGCGAGGTATCCCGGACGGAAGAATCGTTCGGTGCCTTCAAACAGGTCGTGGTGGTGCTCGTGCCAGCCAAAGCCCTCGCCGGAGCGGAAGCGCTCCGTAATCTGCGGCTCGTCCTTGACGACCGCGGCGAGCAGCTGGAAGGCTCCGGGGATAAAGGCGGGGCTGTTTTCATCGGCCAGCGCCATCGCCTGCTCCGGCGGCAGCCGGAAGGTGCCCTGCGCGGCGTCGTACTCAACGTAGCCACTGGCGGCCTGCTGGCAGAGCCACTCGCGGATGTAGCGCTCGCGGCACTCAGTGCGCTCGGCGAGCTGCGCGTGCGTGACCGGCTCGCTGTCGGCCATCGCCTTGTACAGGCCGAGCTTGTCGCCGATCATCACCAACGGCGCTGTCATGGCAGCGCCGAGATCTCCTACGAACTGGCCCATGAACTGTTCGAGCTTGGCTTCATCGATTCCTGCGGCAGCCATCTGTTGCCTCCTTGGGCATGAAAGTGGTAATTCGTGTTTAGCTCATCGACTCTTCATGCGCAAGTCCAGCCCCGAATACGCGACATCTATGCGCCGGCGCCTTCTGTGTGCGGGGGCAGGGAGCTCGCCGACCAAAGGACAAAAGCAAGCACCGCCAGGCCGGCGATGGCGTCGGTGAAGAGCGTGGCATAGAAGAAGCCGGGGATCTGCGGGTTGCCGTAGAGGAAATGCCCCAAGGTGGCCAGGCCGGTGAAGGAGTAAACCACCAGGCATACGTGCGCCTCGCGGTAGCGCCCTTCGGAGTAGCGGCGATAGCCCATCAGACCGATCCACGTCAGCAGCGGCCAGCCCACCACGATCGCCACGCGCACGACGGTGTAAAAGCCCCCCTTGGGGCCCGGATACTGGTCGACGGCGATGAAGTTGTGGGTGTAGTGGATCGCGGTCGAAAGGATGCTGGCCGCGAGGATCGTCTTCAGCACAGTGAGCCTGCGCTGCTGGTCTTCGAGCATTGCAACCTCCTAAAGAGTTGATAGATCGTTCTAGAGAGGTTACTCTTTCAGAAACCACGACGACACGCAAGCGAGGGACTCACCCGATGCCCAGCAGCACCAAGGAGCGCATCCTCGACAGCACCGCAGAGCTGTTTCGCCGCCAGGGCTACACGGCCACGGGCATGAAGCAGATAGCCGCCGAAGCCTCGGCCCCGTTCGGCTCGGTCTACCACTTCTTCCCCGGCGGCAAGGAGGAGCTGGGCGCCGAGGTGATCCGCACCTCGGGGCGTCTGTACATGCAGATCTTCGTAGGCGTCATCCGCGAAAACCCGGACGTGATCGACGCGGTCGGCGCCTTCTTCAGCGGCGCCGGTGAGACGCTGCGCGAAACCGACTACGCCGATGCCTGCCCGATCGCCACCGTGGCACTGGAGGTGGCCAGCACCAACGACACCTTGCGCCAGGCAACCGCGGATGTCTTTGCGGAGTGGATGGCCGGCGCCACCGAGTACTTCGTGTTTGCCGGCATCGCGCGTGCAGCCGCGCGCGAACTGGCGTTCTCGATGCTCTCACTGCTGGAGGGCGCTTTCATCTTCTGCCGCGCGATGCGCAGCACCGAGCCGATGACGGTCGCCGGCACAGCGGCAGTGGCGCTCGTGCGCAGCGCCCTGGAGTCAAGCTGAGGACCATGCCCGCACACCCGTTCAACCGCACCGCGGCCCACTGCGCCATGGCGCTGGTCGCGTTGGCGGTAGGGCTGGAGCCGTTGCTGGTGAGAAGCCTGGGCAGCCGCGCCCCCGGATGGTCCCACTGGTGGTGCTCGGCGGCCTCCGCCTCCCGCAGCGCGGGCGGCGCCTCCCACGCGGTGGGCAGCGGCGCGCTCGGTGGCGCACTGCACACCACACTCGCGGTGCTGGCGGTGCACTGGCCGCACTTTCTGCCGATCCTGCTGGCGCTGGGAACGCTCGTCTATCTGTGGCGCGCCAATGCGGCCTGGCGGGGGGAAGCGCCTGTGCCGGCGCCGGGACCCAGCTCAGCGCGCACGTCGCGCACGCTGAGCGGCTGAGCGCAGTCTGAGCAGATACGGCGCTCGCCAAGCACACCGCCGCAGCCCTTATGGCGAAGCAGAACAGGGGGCCCGGCAGCCGGGGCAGCGTAGCGATCTCCCCACTGCATCAACTCGACCACGACGGGCCAGAGATCGAGCCCCTTGTCGGTCAGCAGATACTCGTGGCGCACAGGCCGCTCTTGGTAGGGCGCCTTCTCAAGGATGCCCTCCTGCACAAGGCGCTCCAGGCGCGCGGCCAGCACGTTGCGGGCGACCCCCAGGTCGCGCTGCAGATCATCGAAGCGGCGGATGCCGAGAAAGATGTCGCGCAGCACGAGGATCGTCCAACGCTCACCCACCAGCTCCAGCGTGCGCGCGATCGAGCAGGTCTGCCCCTTGTAGTCATTGCCCAACATTCCTAGATCAATTTACCAGACGTCGGTTGCTTGAAGCAACTTTCTTTGTTAAGGTGCATCCTTTCACGCAACCGACACGCGCGTAAGCACGCGGAAGGAGTGCAGATCATGGAGCGCAGATGGAGAGTCCTCCTGGTAGTGGTGGTCGGGGTTTTCATGGCGGGCCTCGACGTATTCATCGTCAACATCGCGTTCCCGCAGATTCAGCACGACTACCCCGGCACGAGCCTCAGCTCGCTGTCGTGGATTCTGAGCTCCTACACAATCGTCTTCGCCGCCTTTCTGATCGTGGCCGGACGCTGGTCTGACGCCGTGGGGCGCAAGCGCGCCTTCCTCTCGGGCATCGGCCTGTTTGTGGTGGCCTCAGCAGCCTGCGCGGCGGCCCCGTCGGTTCCCTTCCTGGTGGCAGCGCGCGCCGTGCAGGGCCTGGGCGCGGCGCTGCTGCTGCCCGCCTCGCTGGGTCTCGTGCTGCCGGAGTTCCCGCCCGAGCAGCGCCACGTGGCGATCGGGATTTGGGCAGCGGTGGGTGGCATCGCGGCCGCCGCCGGCCCCCCGTTGGGCGGCCTGCTGGTGGAGGCTGGCTGGCGCTGGGTGTTCCTCGTCAACGTGCCCGTGGGACTCGCAGGGCTGGTAGCGGGCTGGTTTGTCCTGCGTGAGATCCGCCATCCCGACACCGCGCGCGCGGACTTCCTCGGCGCGAGTCTGCTGACGGCCGGCGTGGCCACGCTGGTAGTGGCGATCGTCCAGGGCAGCTCGTGGGGCTGGACGAGCGCGCGCATCCTCGGACTGCTGGCAGTGGCGACAGCGCTGCTGTGCGTTGTAGCGCGACGCATTGTCCGCCACCCCGCGCCGATCGTCGAGCCAGAGTTGCTGGCGGTGCGCGCATTCAGCGCCGCCACGGTGGGATCGCTGCTGTTCTTCATTGGCTTCGCGGCGATGTTGCTGGCCAGCGTGCTGTTCCTGACGGGCATCTGGCACGAGCCCATCCTCACCGCGGGATTGATGATCTCCCCCGGACCGGCGACAGCGGCGTTGAGCGCGGTGCCCGCCGCACGCCTGGGCAGCCGCTTCGGCCCTGGCCGCGTGGGCGCGTTTGGAACAATGCTGTTCGCGCTCGGCGGCGTGTGGTGGATCGGGCATCTAGGGGCTGAAGCCAACTACGCAGCGGACTATCTGCCAGGCATGCTGATTGGGGGTCTCGGCGTGGGGTTCGTGATTCCCTCACTCACCGGAGCCGTGGCAGCGACCCTCCCGCCGGCCAGGATCGCCACCGGCATCGCCGTGCAGACAACGGGTCGTCAGCTCGGCTCCGCCCTGGGGTTCGCGATCCTCATCGCAGTCCTCGGCACGCCGCGCAGCGCGGCGGATTTCACCGATGCCTGGGGCTTCATGCTGATCGCGAGCCTGCTCGCGGGAATCGCGCTGCTGGCGGTGGGAGGTCTGCCGGCCGTTGCTGGCAGAGACGCGGCGCTAACCGTCCCATCCGTCTGAGGGGTGCCCGAGCGCTTCGTCGAGCGTGCGCTCGGGGGCACCGCGCTGGCGCCGATAGCGATTCTGGGCGGCGAGCATCTGAGCAATATCGGAGCTCTGCAAGCGGGCTTCGGTCTCGGGCGAGCGAGTCGGAGTCCAGTCCAGCAGCTCCTCATTGCCCCCGCGATAGAAGTGAGCGCCGAGAATCGCGACAGCGATCAGCAGCAGGGGAGTGCCGAAGACGAGGATGACGAAGAACATCTGCATAGCGATCAAGCCCCCGCCGGCGCCGGGCGAGTCTTTGGCTTGGCCTTCGCCCTGGCCTTGCTGCGCACCGGAGCGGCGGGGCTCGCTTTAGCTTTAGTGTCAGCGCCTGCTTCGCCGAGCCGATCGATCGCGGCGTGCAGGGCAGCCAGCCGCGAGACGAGTTGCGCCTGAACGCGTTCAAGCTCACGCACGTCGAGCAGGCGCGGGCGCACGGTGCGGGATTTGGCGAGCGCAGGCTGCTGCGGGACAAGGGCGGGATGCCGGGCTTCGAGCTCGCCGAGCATTCGCTGCAGCGCGGCGATCTGGGTGCGCAGCTGGTGTCGGCGCGATGCCTCGGCGTCCGCTGAATGCCCAGCGCCGGCAGGCGCCACATACAGAGCGGCGGCCACGGCACGAGGGTCCACGCCGATGTCGTGAGCTTCGCGGGCGGCGTTGGCGGCAATCGTGTCAACGGCAGATGGCGTCTGCAGCGGCGCGTCGGCGACAAAGGTGCCCGAGCCCTGGCGACTGACGAGCACCCCCTCGTGCTCAAGGCGCTGGTAGACGGCGCGGACGGTGTTGGCATTGATGTGCAGCGCCTCGGCAAGATCCCTCAGCCCAGGCAGGCGCTGGCCAGGGGTGAATCTGCCATCCCCGATGCGAGCGCGCAGCGCCCAGGCGAGCTGCACACCAAGGGGAACCTCGGCGCGGCGATCGAGGACCAGCTCGTCAAGCAAAGCCACACCCGCGAGATTAGCTCGCTCGCGGGCAGATTGACAGTGTTCTAGTGAACTAGTAGACTGGCAAATGATGAGAGGCCTACGGTTGCTGGCCGGGCCGCTGGAGGAGATCGGGGACATGATGCTGCTGAGCGGCAGAACGATCTCCTCCGCGGTCCGCCCGCCCTATCCCTACGGCGAGGAGCTGGTATCGCAGTTTCTCTTCACCCTGCGGCTGTGCTGGTTCCCCTTGCTGATCTCAGCGTTCGTGTTTGGCTACGAGGCGCCGGGCCTGCAGGCGGAGAACTTCCTGTCGATCATTGGCGCACCCGACCGTCTGGGGAGCTTCTTCGTGCTGGCGGCAGTGCGTGAAACAGGACCATTCATCGATGGCGTGATCGTGGTCGGCGTGGCGGGCACAGCGATCACGGCCGATCTGGGAGCGCGCAAGATACGCGAGGAGCTGGATGCGCTGCAGGTGCTGGGCGTGGACCCCGTGAAGAACCTGGTGGTGCCGCGCTTCCTGGCGTTGATGCTGGCAACCGGTCTGCTGGGAATCTACGCGGTGCTGTTCGAGATCTACGGCGGGATGATGGCAGCGATCGTCTATCACCAGCCGCTGGGCCCGTTCTGGGGATCGTTCTTCACCAACGCCACCACCACCGACCTGTGGGGCTCGACGCTGAAGACGACGATCGGCGGTGCGATCGTAGCGATCGTGTGCTGCTACAAGGGCATGAGCGCGAGCGGCGGCGCGGAGGGCGTGGGACGAGCCGTCAACCAGGCGGTGGTAACCGCGCTGCTGGCGATGTTCTCGTTCTTCTACGTCTTCACGCAGACGCTGCTGGCGACGCACCCGCAGATCCTGGTGCCGAGGTGAGAAGATGCGCGCACCTCAAGCGATAGGAGCAAGCGATGATCATCACCACCATGAACGACCTGCCTGGCTATCAGATCGAAGAGGTCTTCGGGGAGGTGTTTGGCTTGACGGTGCGCGCGCGCAATATCGGCTCGCAGATCGGCGCCTCGTTCAAGTCGTTAGTGGGAGGCGAGCTGAAGGGCATGACGAAGATGCTGGCCGAAGGCCGCATGCACGCGCAGGAACGGCTGATCGAGGAGGCCGGGGCCAAAGGCGCAAACGCGGTAATCGCGTTTCGCTTCGACACCAGCGAGCTGGGCACAACATGGACGGAGATCTGCGCGTATGGAACCGCGGTGAAAGCCAACCGCCTGTAGGCGCCCCGAGCCGGTCAGTCGATCAAGCGCCGTCCGAGCAGGACGATCGCCAGACGCCACATCAGCAGCGCGAAGCCGACGAGCACGGCAAGGTGCCCGACGTCCGCGATCCCGATAACGCCAAACACCGCGTCACGCACAAGCTGCACACAGTGATAGAGGGGGTTGAACTCCGCGATCACGCGGATTCCCGGAGGCAAAGAGGAGATCGGGAAGAAGGTTCCGGCGACCAGGAACATCGGCGTGATCACTGCCGAGGTGACGTAGTTGAAGTTATCGATGGTCTTGGCGACGGCGGCGATGACCACTCCAAAAGAAGCAAAGCCAAAGCCGGTGATGAAGCCGATGAAGGGCACCAGCAGCATCCCCCAGCTGGGCGAGAGCCCAAAGGCGATGCCGACGAGCAGCGGTGCCATGCCGTAGACGCCGGCGCGAATCGAGATCCAGAGCACCTCGGCGGTGATCAGCTCCTCAACGTCAAGCGGGGTGGCGAGCATCGCGTCGTAGGTGCGCTGGAACTGCCAGCGCACGAAGGTGTTGAACATGCCGGGGAAGGCCGAGGAGAACAGCACGGCGGTAGCGACGACGCCGGTGGCGACATAGGGGACGTAGCTGACGTGGCCGATGTGAGCCACCAACGAGCCGAAGCCGAGACCGAAAGCCAGCAGATAGATGGTGGGCTGGACGATCGAGGAGAAGGTGGTCGAGGGCCAGTAGCGACCGAAGATGACGACGTCGCGACTCATGACGGCGGCCAGCGCGGCCGGTTCGAGGCGGCGCACGCGGCGCGGCAGCGCAGCAGCGGGCAGAACGCCCTCAGCGGAGGTGGACGCCGGCAGCGACGAGGACGAAGAGGCGCTCATTCGATGAGCTCTCCGGTGAGCGATACGAAAGCGTCCTCAAGATTGGCGGGACGAGTGACGCCGGAGGGCAGCTCGCCGTTGCGAGACTCAGAATTGAGCGCCTCGGCGCGTAGGATCGCGATGGCGGGCCCGGAGCGTCGATGCGACCAGCCGCGCTCGGTGGCAAGCTGATCGATGCGGGCGAGCTCAGGCGGCGGCCCGTAAACCTCAAGCACCTCGCGGCCGGCGTGAGCGAGCACCAGCTCAGCGGGCGAGCCCTGCGCGATGACGCGTCCAAAGGACATCACCGCGACGATATCGGCGAGCCGCTCGGCCTCCTCGATGTAGTGGGTCGACATCAGCACCGTGACGCCGCTGGAGCGCAAGGTGTCAATCAGTGACCAGAGCTCCTGGCGCACCTGGGGGTCAAGACCAACGGTGGGCTCGTCGAGCAGCACGAGGCGCGGATTGTGGATCAGCCCGCGAGCGACGAGCAGCCGCCGGCGCATGCCGCCGGAGAGCTCGCGAACGATGGTGTCGGCGCGCGGCACGAGGTTGGCGATCTCAAGCGCACGCTGCACGGCGGCGGGCCGCTCCGAGGCCGGGACGCGGTACAGGCGAGCGAAGACCGTGAGGATCTGACGGCAGGTGAGCTCGACATCGAGGTTGTCGAGCTGAGGCACCACACCCATGGCCATGCGGGCCTGCTTGGATTCGCCGGGGAGGCTGTGACCGAGCACCTCGATCTCCCCGGCGTCGGCCAGCGCCTGCGCTGTGAGCAGGCGCATGGTGGTGGACTTGCCGGCGCCATTGGGTCCGAGCAGCCCGAAGCAGATGCCGGCGGGCACCTCCAGGTCGAGCCCATCGACGGCGGTGATGTCGCCGAAGCGCTTGACGGCGCCGCGCAGCGAGATAGCTGGTTCATCCATAGCGATGCCAGATCCTGGCAGACGCGGCAGAAGCGAGCCGGATAGGCTGCGCGGCAAGCTATGCGATGAGTTGGAAGGGAGCGAGATGAAGCTGATAGGAGCTGGGTTGCCGCGCACGGCGACGCTGACACAGAAGACAGCGCTTGAGATGTTGGGCGTGGGGCCGTGCTACCACATGGTCAATGTGCTGGCAGACCTGGATCAGGTCGATCTGTGGATGCAGGCGCTGAAAGGCGAAGCGCAGTGGGAGAAGATATTCGCGGGCTTTCAGTCGACGGTGGACTGGCCGGGGGGCTATTTCTATAAAGAGCTGCTGGAGGTGTATCCAGACGCGGTGGTGCTGCTGAGCGTGCGCGACCCGCAGTCATGGGCGAAGAGCGCGCACGACACGATCTGGAGCGTGCGCCATGGCGAGTCGCTGATGCGCCTGCTGTCGAGCGCCTGGGGCGAGGTCGACCCGAAGTGGCGAGGCTTCCTGGAAATGGTCGATGGGCTGCTGTGGAAGGACAAAGGCACGTTCGCCAATGGTCACGAAACGCTGGAGCAGCTGGCAGAGGGCATGGTGGCCTTCAACGAGGAGGTCAAGCGCACCGTGCCCGCCGAGCGGCTGCTCGTGTGGGAGCCCAAGGACGGCTGGGAGCCTCTGTGCACGACGCTCGACGTACCGGTTCCAGGCGAGCCTGTGCCCCATGTCAATGACAGCGAGGAGTTCGTCGCAAGGGTGATCGATGGCGCGCTAGGTGGACTGCAGGCTTGGCAGGCGGAGCGGGTGAGCGCCTGAGTGGCAGCGCAGGCGCGGCGCGCAACTACTTGAGCGGCACAGTGACGTCACCCTGTTCTTCCAGCAGGGTGCTCCAGGTGTCCCAGCTCATGCAGAAGCGCCCGCCCTGCGCATACTTGGTGCCCCAGCTGTTCCAAAACCAGACGAGCTTCTTATCGGCATCGATCTCATCGGCAACGATCTCGTGGCCGCCACGAACAGTGGCATCCGGCGCGATCTGCACGAGGCCGGTGGAGTCGGGGGTATCGAAGCTGGTGAACCACCTGATGCCGGTGATGACAGGCCGCAGGACGAGCGCCTCAAGCGCATGCTGCACACCGAAGGCGTGCCTGTAGGAGGAGATCAGGCCTAACTGCTTGGCCGCCTTGCAGACCATCAGCCCGCTGCCTCCGGGATCGTTGGGAGGGTAGGGCTCGCCCTCCATCTTGGTCTCCAGTTCATAGAGCTGAACAGCATCGTGCTCGCTCAAAGACGCGCCGCCGGTGAAGTCGGGGGCAGAATCGAGCGCGCCACAGAGAGCATTCGCGGTACACGATCCAATTTCTCCCTGGTCGAGCGGCAGTCCGGTGGCCTTATGTTTGACGCTGACGATCCGGGGAGCCCTTTTGGCTGTGTACTCGCGCGAGCGCGGATCGTGCACCACGTGACGGCCGAGGCGCATACCCGCCATCGTCTGCTCGGGAAGATGAGCCCTGTGGACTTCGTGATCTGGAGCCATGAAAATGGTCCTTTCGCCTGCGTATGTTGGCTGATGTCCGCTGTAGACAGAGTTCTACATTCCGAGACTGACGCTGTCAATCGATCTTTTGGGCGGGGGCTTCGCGCAACTGGACTCAGCAGGGGGCGAAGATCCTCGCTTGTGCAGGGCGAGTTCGGTAACGCGAGGATCCCCTCATCTGTTTATTGATATGCTTCTAACTAACTGCTAGAGTACGGCGCAACGCGTCGGCGCTCGACGCGTAACCGCAATGACACGAGCGAGAGCGTGATGCTCGCGGCAAGCAGCACCACGCCTTCGGGAAAGCAGGCGTGTGGTGCACATAAAGCCTCTACCGCGATGCATCCTATGCGTCCTCGTTACGACGCTCTCATGTGGGCTGCCGACGGCAGCCCACGCCATGGGCAGCTTTGCGCACTCACGCATGACTCCCCCCTACCGCGCCTGCCCGAGACCGGTCGCTTCGATCGCCGAGTGCACATTGATCGTCGTGCCCATCGTGCCGGCATCATCGCCCGACGCGGTGGGCCCGGCGCTTGAAGGCAGCGGCGAAGGGGGCGCCTGGGCGCCATCCGATCTGCGTTCCGCCTACAAGCTTCCCGCGACGGGTGGATCGGGACAGACGGTTGCGATCGTGGACGCGTTCGACGACCCCAACGCCTACTCCGATTTGACGCACTATCGCAAAACTTACAAACTTTCTGAATGCACGGAAGAATCCGGCTGTTTCAAGAAGGTCAACCAGACCGGGGAAACAAAAAACTATCCCGCGGGCAACAATGAATGGGCGGGTGAGATCTCCCTGGACGTCGACATGGTCTCTGCGATCTGCCCTGAATGCCATATCCTCCTTGTCGAGGCGACGACCAACGCGCTGACCAACCTGTTTGCGGCCGAGAACGAGGCAGCAACACTCGGCGCAACCGAGATCAGCAACAGCTGGGAAGGAGAAGAGTCAGAAAACGCCGAAACCTTCGGTAACACGTACTTCGATCATCCTGGAGTCCCGATCACGGCCGCGGGCGGGGACGGCGGCTATGGAGTGAAGTACCCATCCGCGTCCCAGGACGTCATCTCGGTGGGCGGCACGCGGTTGATGAAAGCCAAAAATACGCGTGGATGGTCTGAGAAAGTGTGGTCGAAGACGGGCAGCGGGTGCAGTCTCTATGATGCGAAGCCCCGCTGGCAGACCGACTCCGGCTGCGCTCTGCGAACGACGAACGACACAGCCGCCAACGCCTCCGAACTGTCACCGGTCTCTGTGTATGACACGTATGAAAGGTCTGGCTGGGGAAACTACGCCGGCACCAGCGTATCCACACCGATCGTGGCTTCGATCGAGGCGCTGTCGAGCAGCTATGTCCGCTCTCTTGGCGCAGAAGCCTTCTACCTGGCCGGAAAAGAAAATCGGCTGTTCGACATCACTCTCGGCAGCAACGGGTCATGTGGAACGATGTTCGAATATCTGTGTAACGCGGAGGTTGGCTACGACGGCCCGACGGGCATGGGGACGCCCAACGAAGTCCTCAACTTGAAAGAAGGCATTTGGGCTTCGGACACCCCCGCCAATCCAAAAGGGGCGCTGGAAAGCGTGCTTGGCGCAATCGCGTGCAGCACGGCCTCGGTTTGCATGTCGGTGGGCACCTACGCCACCGAAGCACCATTTCGCTCAAGCTTCTCAGACCTCTGGAACGGCTCGGGCTGGACCGTAAAGACTCCAGAAGTCCCCGCCGAAGCCCAGGGCTCAGAGCTCCTGGGCGTGTCGTGCACATCCGCGAACGCATGCACGGCAGCGGGGGAGTACATAAGCAACGAAACAAAAGAAATGGCGCTTGTCGATCGCTGGAATGGCTCAGAATGGAAAAAGCAGACAGCGCCCAATCCAACGAAAGCCACGGCGACTCGGCTGAATGACGTGTCGTGCTCCTCGTCCTCGTCGTGCTTGGCCGTTGGTTATGACCTGAATGGCACTGGTGAAAGGGAACCGGTCGGGGAGATCTGGAACGGTACGTCCTGGAGCCTGCAGTCGGTTCCTGGCCCAAGCAAAGGCAAAGGCGCAAGATTGCAGAGTCTATGGTGCACATCCTCATCAGCCTGTACCGCGGTGGGCTGGTATGAAGCCTCCACCTCGTTGGTCGGTTTTGGCGAGCGATGGAATGGAACGTCGTGGACGTTTGAATCGATGCCCAATCCAAGCGGGAGCGAAAGAGCGTTCCTGAATGGGGTTTCGTGTCCGACGCTCATAAGCTGTACAGCAGTGGGCTTCTACGACACCAGTGGCGGAACGAAAACCTTGGCCATGAGGTGGAACGGCAGCACATGGAGCATCGAGACAACCCCCAACCCGGTTGGCGGAAAATCCCCAGAATTGCAGCGGGTGTCATGCTTTTCCTACACCGAGTGCATAGCAGTAGGGTCGTACTTGAACTCTTCAGGAGAATATCGCTCGCTGGCGGAGCGCTGGACAGGATCGGAATGGCTCATTCAGACGACACCCAACCCGACCGGCGCGCTGGCGGCGCAGCTGGATGGAGTGTCCTGTTTGTCCTCCGTGTTCTGCACGGCGAGTGGGACTTACCTCAATAGCTCGAAAACATGGGTGACGTTGGCCGAGAACTATCACTAGCGACAGCTCGCGTTTAGCGGCGGCTTTGGCAGTCAAGCCGACCTGTCCCCGCAGGCGCTCCACGGCGCCCTTGAATGCCTTCCTCCCAGAGCGCGGCGCGGCTTTTGATGGTCTGCCCACGTGCCCACGCGAGCGCCTGACACGCGACCCGAAGGCCCATGTGCGGCCCCGCGCCGCGCTTGAACGTCGATCATCACCAGACGGCTGGCTTTGTCACGGCGGCCTCTCTGCACATGGGTAGAACATGCGTCCTTGCCCCCCGTATTGGACAGCGGCCTCTGGAATAGTCATGTCTGGACCATGTCCTCGTTATTGGAATCGTTGCCATTTGGCCGCGACAGCGCCGGTATCGACCGGTGGAGGCGCGTCAAGACGGCCGTCGAGCGCGATGGACTTGCGCCCATACACTTGCTGCGATATCTGCCGCTGGTGTTGCTCACAACCGCATCGGTGTTTGTTCTGCCGGGCGTGCTCGTGGCAGCAGTCGTGCCGCGAGGCGGCTCGTTGTCAGTGGCGGCCTCGGCAATATCCGCCGTGGCTGTCTCGGTTGCAATCGCAAGCGCAGAGGCAGCCCTGTGGAAGCGGCAACCCCGATCGCGCGACCTCGTCTTCGCCGACCTGATGCTGTGGGGATGGTTGCGTCGGTGTTGGACAGAGCGGCATCTGGCCCAAGCACGAATCATCTACGACTCAGCCAGAAAGGCCGGCCCCACCGTCAGCATCGCCCTACTGGAACGTCTCAGCAAACTGCTCGAAGCGCGCGATGCCTACACCCATGGGCACAGCCAACGGGTTGCGCGCCACGCCGAGCGTATTGCCCGCGCAATGCACATCCCTGCGGTCGAGGTCGCCAAGATCCGTACCGCGGCCGCGGTCCACGACGTGGGCAAGCTCTACACCCCGAGAGAGATCCTCAACAATCCAGGGCGACTCACCGATGCGGAATTCGCAGTTATCAAGCGCCACCCTGGTGACGGTGCAGACATGCTGGCAGCTGTCGGGGACCCGGAGATCGCCGCCATGGTCCGCCATCATCACGAGCGAATGGATGGCCAGGGCTATCCCGACGGCCTGGTGGGCTCGGATATTCCGCTTGGCGCCCGCATCATCGCCGTGGCCGACACTTTCGATGCCATCACCTCCAGCCGCTCCTATCGATCGGCAGGCACGCACAAGAAAGCATTGGACATCCTTTCCAACGAGGCTGGCTCCCAACTCGACGGCGCTGCGGTCGCCGCCTTCCTCGGCCGCTACTCCGCTCGCCGCTCAGTCGCCTGGTTCGCATTTGCGACAGCTGTCCCCCAACGCATCCTCGCGGGACTGCAGACAGTCTCCCCTGGTATCGGCGCCAGCACGGGAGGAGTCACCTCGATACTGCCGGCTATAGGCGCGGCGAGCCTGCTCACCCTCTCGCCTGGCCTGAACCACGACACACTCGTAGCTCGGGGCACACACCGCAAACCAAGCTACAGCCAACCTACCGCCCCCACGCGGCATCGTCAGCGGACCACCCTGCAGGGGACACCTGCAGCAAACGCGCCGCGGCACGACATCAGGCGGAGGGCAAGCGCTCGGCCGACTGCACCCGACCATCGTCCAAGCCACAGGCTGGTGCGCAGCACTCCTCCCGGCACACCAGTGTCCACAAGCCCGACAGCAAGCGCGCCGAATACCCCCGTCAGCGCCACGAGCCCAGCTGCTTCCGAACCGGTCGCCGCCCCACCTGCGGCTCCACCGCCCCCCACAACAAGCTCGCCGGTGCCCACGCCGCCCCCCACCGTGCCCCCGGTCAACCAAGCCCCTGCGCCTGCGCCCCCCACGTCTCCCCCGCTACCGGTCAGTCCTCCGGTGACGCTCCCCAGCGTCAGCGTTGACCTCCCACCTGTACACGTACGTGTTCCCTCAGTCTCTCTACCCTCCGTCTCCATTCCACGCCTTGGGACCTAGCCGGCGCTCGACGGCGCAAGCCTGAGATCCCGCACCATCGGCAGGGGAAGCCGAGATCGTTGAGCACCCGTTTGGGTGCGGGTTCGCATCGCCGGCGTCGTATGATCGGTGTTGAGGATTTGACATGACTGCGCTCGGTTTCGCGCTGCTGCTGATGGGTGCCACACTGGTGGTCGCCGAGGCGCATGTGCCCGGCGGGGTCCTCGGTGTGGCGGGGGGCGTGGCGCTGATCGCTGGCGGGATCATCGTCATCGCAACGCTGGGTGGAGGCGCAGCGCTCGCCGTGCCCGTCGGCGTGGGACTCGGCGCGGCGGCGGGCGGATGGGTGCTCGTTGTGACGCGTAAGGCCGCACGCGCCCGACGCGAGCGTATCCAGGCCGGCGCGGAGGCTTTGTGCGGCCGTGTCGGCGTGGTGCGCAGCTGGGATGAGCCCGCCGGTCAGGTCTTCGTCGATGGGGCGCTGTGGCGCGCACGGCACGGCTGGGCGGAACTCGACGGGGAGGCGCTCCACGAAGGCGATCCCGTCGTGGTCGAGCGCGTCAGCGGCCTGACGCTGTCCGTGCGCCGCGCCGAGGAGTGGGAGCTGATCGCATGATCCTCGCGCTGGTCATCGTCCTGCTCTGTCTGATGGCAACAGCGCTCGTGCTTGTGGGGGCTTCGGTGCGCGTGCTGCGCGAGTACGAGCGCGGCGTCGTCTTCCGTCTCGGCCGTGTGACCAGCCAGCGCGGGCCGGGACTGATCTTCCTGCTGCCCGCGGTCGATCGCATGGTCCGCGTCAGCCTGCGCACGATCACGTTGCAGATCCCGGCGCAGGAGATCATCACGCGCGACAACGTGCCTGCGCGCGTCACCGCGGTCGCCTACTACCGGATCATCGACTCCACGAGGTCGGTGCTTGAGATCGAGGACGTGCTGGCCGCCACTTCGCAGATCGCCCAGACGACCCTGCGCTCCGTGCTGGGCAAGGCCGAGCTCGACGCGCTGCTGGCCGAGCGCGAGCGTTTGAATGAGCACCTCCAGCAGATCATCGACGATCAGACCGAGCCCTGGGGTGTCAAGGTCACCACGGTGGAGATCAAGGACGTCGAGATCCCGGAGCGGATGCAGCACGCGATGGCGCGTCAGGCCGAGGCCGAGCGCGGGCGCCGCGCGAAGATCATCAACGCCGAGGGCGAGTTCCAGGCCGCCGCGCGGCTCAACGACGCCGCCGATGTGATCAGCCGCAACCCCGTGACGATCCAGCTGCGCTACCTCCAGACGCTGTTGGAGGTGAGCAGCAACCAGAGCTCCACGATCGTGCTCCCGCTGCCGATGGATGTGCTGCCGCCGCTCGCCGCCGCCGCGCAGAGCCATCGTGCCGCTGTTGACGGTCCTGAGCGCGAGCGCCTCGACGAAGCGCTCGCCGAGGCACGGGCAGCCCTTGACACCGCGAGGAGCGACCGCGAGCGCCTGGAATCGGGCGCACACACGGTCCCCGCCTCACTGACACCCGAGCCGCCGAGGTAACCTGCTCACAGACGCGGCTGCCCGGTCGCTGAGCCGGTGCGCCGTGGCAGTCCTCGGAGCGTCTGAGAACAGGCTGCGCCAGCACGCCGACGAACCCGTGGCCATCACAGCGCCAACTGTCATGGAGGTCGTCACCGGCATCCAGGCCAGCGGCGAATACCAACCAGCGCGTCGGCTCCGCTCTGACCTTGGTTCACGCGACTCCTCACGAGCAATCTGATGGGGATCGCGGGACGAAAGTTCGAGCTCTGATCCTGCTTGGCGTCGCATCAGCGTGGAGTTCGCGGATACCTCCCCAGGCAGGATCAGGCAGCTACACGCCAACGCCTGGGCTAGAGAGGTCGGAGAAGTTGTGATCCGACAGTTGTCTGCCGGACGCTCGATACTGGGCGTGTGCCTGGCAAGGAGAAACGGCCGCAGCGCTTTCGCGGCTTCAACATCAACCCAAGCAAACGCGAGCAGATACAGGTAGAGGCGCTGCGCGACCCTGAGCCGGCACGCGCGATCGTCGCAGGGACGTTCAAGCTCTACAGTCGCTACCCGCTGCTGTTCCTAGTGCTAGCGCTCGGCGTGATCGCACCCTATGACGTGCTGGTCCTGATCGCGACCGGGTTTGGGCCGCTGGCGAAGAACAGCGGATCGGGGGTCAACGACCTGTTTGCGGTCTTCTTGGTCTCGCCGCTCATCTCCGCGCTGCACATTCACGCGGTGGCAGAGGTCCGCGCTGGTCACACTCCCCGCCTAAGGAATATCGTGGCCCGCGGACTGCGGGTGCTTCCCACAGCCGCGGCGACGGAGATCATGACCACGCTGGGCATCCTCGTTGGGTTCGTGATGTTGATCGTTCCCGGGATCCTCCTGACTTTCCGTTGGTATGTCGCCGTCCAGGCAGCCGCGATCGAACAAGAGGGTTGGCTTCCTGCGCTGCGGCGGAGTCGCCAGCTCACGGTAGGCGTCTACGGTCATCTATTCGCATTCGCGATTCTCATCGGGATCATCGGGGAGGTTCCGCTCGTGATCGGCAGAGCCGGCGTGACGGGTCACGACACACTCGCCGCCGCATTCATCGGCGGGATCGTGCTGCACGCATTTGCAGTCGCGTTCGCAGCACTCGCGACGGCGCTGCTGTACTTCGACCTGGCGTCCCGTCGTGAGTCCGCGTTGCCGCAGGGTGGACTTGGCACCCCGGACTTCGCGGTCGCGGAGGGTTCATGAGCCGGGCGAATCGCGGGCGCTCTTATGAGCAGCGCGCGCAGTACGGCGCTGGATGAGCCGAGCAACCGCAGGCAGCCAAGGACGCTCTGCTGGGGTCTTGGACTGATATGGGTCCCAGCAAAGGCGGACGGAGAGGGCGGGATTCGAACCCGCGATGGAGTTTGATCCCCATACTCGCTTAGCAGGCGAGTGCCTTCAGCCACTCGGCCACCTCTCCCCGAGAGGTCGGAGGATCAGTGTAAAGCCTCGTGCGTCATTCGTGTGCGACGCGATCACCGCGTAGCATCTGTCGGGGCCTCCCTGAGGCCCCTTCCGGAAGGGTGGCAGAGTGGTTGAATGCACTGGTCTTGAAAACCAGCAGGCGGGCAACCCCCGCCTCGGGGGTTCGAATCCCCCCCCTTCCGTACCCCCGCTCGCCCCGGACTTAGCGGCAATCTGAAGGCTCTAAGCCCGCAAGCATCCGTTCAAGGCACCCCAACTCGGCCCTAAAGCTCCAAGAAACGCCGAATTGAGCCGCCGGCTATCAAGCCGCGGGCCACGAGATCCGATGATCGGGACGAATGTCGTCTGCCTTGCTATCCAAATCGCCTCAGACTGGTGGTCGCTGGATCGATCATTGGCTTGACAGTGTGCGCGATATCGAGTCGCTGCGCTCAGGACACCCGATGATGGACGCGGTCATCGAGGAGATCGACGGACGCATGATCCGCATCGGCGAGCACTGGCTGGCGGACTTCGCGTCCTGCAACTACCTGGGCTTCGACCTGGACCGCGAGATCATCCAGGCGATCCCGGAGTATCTGGAGACCTGGGGCACACACCCGAGCTGGTCCCGACTGCTTGGCAGCCCGGTGCTCTACGAGCAGATCGAGTCGAGGCTGACGGATCTCGTGGGCAGCGAGGACTCGTTGGTGCTGCCGACGATCACCCACATCCACGCCTCGGTGATCCCGGTGCTGGCAGCGTCAGGCACGATCTTCCTCGACGCAAGAGCGCACAAGACGATGTACGACGGCTGTCAGGTGGCGCGCGGCCGAGGGGCAGCCGTGCGGCGCTTCCGCTTCGAGGACCCCGAACACCTGGACGAATTGCTGAGCGCCGACCACGACCGCACGCGGCTGGTGTGCATGGACGGGGTCAACAGCATGACCGGCAACCCACCCGATCTGCGCGCTTTCGCGGAGGTCACGCGCCGCCATGGAGCGCTGCTGTATGTCGATGATGCGCACGGTTTCGGAGTAATCGGCGAGCGCTCGGCCAACGACGATGATGGATGCCCGTACGGTCGCCGCGGCAACAGCATCGTGCGTCACTTCGACGAGAGCTATGAGGATCTCGTGCTGGTGGGGGGCTTCTCCAAGGCCTACTCCTCGCTGCTGGCATTCATCGCGTGCCCCACGGAGATCAAGAATCTGCTGAAGGTCGCGGCTCCTCCATACCTCTACTCCGGCCCCTCACCCGTGGCGTCACTGGCGACGGTGTTGGCGGGCTTTGACGCGAACGAGCAACGCGGAGATGAGCTGCGCCAAACGCTGCACCGCCACACAGGGCGGGTCCTGGCGACGCTTAAGCAGCTGGGCGTACACACCCCCAACCGCTCAGAGCTGCCGATCGTGGAGGTGCCACTGCGCGACCACGAGCGCATCGACGCGGTGGGCCGGCTGCTATTCGAGCGCGGCGTATATGTGACGCTGGCGGCCTATCCGCTGGTGCCCAAGGCCGAGGTGGGCTTCCGCGTGCAGCTGACGGCAGCCAACACCGATGCCGAAGTGGACACGCTGATCGGCGCGCTGACCGAGCTGGCCCAGCGCGGCGAGCTGCAGGCCGCGGAGACGCCAAGCGCGCCGGCCGCCACCCTGGAGGCGCCCTGATGAGCCTGATCGCAGCGGATGCCGCGAACGCCGGGCAGGGCGACTCAGACGGCTCAGGCGGCTCGGAGGACTCGCGCCGCGCACGTAAGACGGGAGGTAGACCTTCATCGCTGCGCCCGCATGCCTGGCAGATCTACCTGGCGCTGGGCATCCTCGGCTCGTTCCTGTACGAGCTGGTGCCCCCGTTCAAAGGCTATGCGCCGCTGCTGAACCTGATGGGTCTGAGCGCGGTGGTGGCGGTGGTGGTGGGAGTACGCCGCAACCGACCAAGCTACGCGCTGCCTTGGTGGCTGTTCGCGGTTGGCCTCGGGCTGTATTGGCTAGGCGACGTCTACACCTACAGCTACCCCAAGCTGCTGAACGCCGAAGTCCCCTTCCCTTCCGCGGGCGATGCGATCTACCTGACGGTGTATCCGGCGCTGATGCTGGGCCTGCTGCTGCTGGTGCGCCGGCGCAACCCGCGTGGGGATCGCAATGGACTGATCGACAGCGCGATCCTGACCCTCGGCCTGTCGCTGCTTTCGTGGGTGCTGCTGATAGCGCCTTACCTGCACGACCCCACCTTGAGCCTGCTGCCCAAGCTGGTGTCGGTGGCGTATCCGCTGGGGGACATAATCCTGCTGGCGGCAGCCATCCGCCTGGCGCTTGACAACGGCAAGCACCAACCCTCCTTCTACCTGCTGAGCGGCAGCATCGTCTCCTTGCTGGTGACGGACTTCGTGTATGGCGTGATGACGCTGCACGGCACCTACCACCACCAGCTGCTGCTCGACCTGGGCTGGCTCACATACCAACTGCTGTGGGGCGCAGCGGCGCTTCACCCCTCGATGGCCGCCTTGCAGGAGCCCGCGGAGGAGCGCGAGGTGCAGCTGACGCCGCTGCGCTTGACGCTGCTCACGGGAGCCTCGCTGATCGCTCCGATCTGCGTCCTGCTGAAGGAGCTGCGCCGCGGCGATCTGGATCTGATCGTGATCCTGGTGGCCTCGATCGTGCTGTTTGGCTTCGTGGTGATGCGGATGGTCGACCTGGTGCGCCAGCAAGAGCGCTCAGCGGCGCGCGAGCGACTGCTGAGCTCGTGCGGAGCGGCGCTCGTGAGCTGCGCGACACGCGAGGAAATGCAGAAGGCCGCGCTGGAGGTGATGGCGCCGCTGCTGGAGGGCGCCGGCGTGGGAGTGCTGTGCCTGCTGGACCCTGCTTCTGAGCCTCACGCATCGAACCCGCAGTCCGCCGCTGCGGGCGCCCAAACGTTGAGCGCGGTGGCGCGCAGCGATCAGAGCAGCACGGTGTGGCCCGCGCGGGCGCTGAGCAACGAGATGAGCGCCAAGCTGCTTGAGCTGGCAGGCCACAATCAACCCCGCGAGGTCCAGCTGGAGTCGCAGCTGCTCTCAACGCTTGAAGTGTGGCAAGAGTGGACCAGTGGCTTGGTGTTGCCGCTGCCGGTGCGCGGCGGCGTCTCGGGCCTGCTGCTCGTGGTCCGCCCCCGCTCCACCCCGCGCCAGGTGAAGACGGCGCTGGAGGCGCTGAGCACGCAGCTGGCGCTCGGCCTTGAGGGAGCCAGGCTGACGGAGGAAATCCACACGCAGAGCAGCGAAGCGCGCTTTGCCTCGCTGGTTCAGCACTCCAGCGACTTGATCACAGTGGTGGGCTCAGACGCGACGATCGCCTACCAGAGCCCTTCAAGCGAACACGTGCTGGGGTACACGCCGCAGGAGCTGCTCGGCACGCGCTTTGACCGGCTGGTATCCCCCGACGACGCCGGTCACCTGCTGCGGCTGCTGGCCGACGGCGCAGGCTATGCGCGCAAGGACGGCGAGGTGATCGAGTGCACGCTGCGCCACCGTGACGGAGGTATGCGTCAGTTCGAGATTCTGCACACGAACCTGCTCGACGACGAGCATGTGCGCGGGATCGTGCTGAACGCGCGAGACATCAGTGAGCGCAAGGCCTTCGAGGACCAGTTGGCCCATCAGGCATTCCACGATCCGGTCACCAACCTGCCCAACCGCGCGCTGTTCGTAGAGCGCGTGCGCCACGCGATCAGCCGAGCGCGGCGCGAGGGCAGTGAGCTGGGAGTGATCTTCCTGGACATCGACGATTTCAAGACGATCAACGACAGCCTCGGTCATGGCGCCGGGGACGCGGCGCTGATCGATGTGGCCAAGCGTCTGTCCACGAGCATTCGCTCAAGCGACACGGCGGCGCGCTTTGGCGGCGATGAGTTCGTGGTGCTGCTGGAGGACCTGGAGGGCACGCAGACGGCCGTGGAAGTGGCCGAAAGGGTGCTTGAGGATCTGCGCCAGCCGCTGATGGTGGCAGGCAAGGAGCTCGTGCTGCGCGCCAGCATCGGCATCTCGATCCTTGAGGGCGACTCGCCGGCGAGCGCCGATGAGCTGATCCGCGATGCGGACGCGGCGATGTATATCGCCAAGCGCGACGGCAAGGGCGGCTATCGGATGTTTGAGCCGGAGATGCACGCCGGTGTGCTGGCCCGCCTGGAGTTGCGCGCCGACCTGCAGAGAGCGCTCGATAGCGGTCAATTCGAGCTGTACTACCAGCCAATCGTGAGGCTGGCTGACAGCCGCGTGGCGGGGATGGAGGCGCTGCTGCGCTGGCGCCACCCCGAGCGCGGCCTGGTTGTGCCGGGAGACTTCATTCCCTTCGCGGAGGAGACGGGCCTGATCGTGCCGATCGGCCGCTGGGTGCTGCGCGAGGCGTGCCGCCAGGCGGTGGCGGTGCAGCGACTTTGGAAGGAGGACACGCCGCTGTATATGTGCGTGAATCTGTCGGTGAAGCAGCTGCAGCACAGCGATGTGATCGCTGACGTGCGTGACGCGCTGATCGATTCCAAGCTTGAGCCGGGCCTGCTGACTTTGGAGATCACGGAGTCGATGCTGATCGATGACCCGGAGATCGCTGTGGTGACGCTCAATGAGCTGCGCGAGCTGGGCGTGCGGATCGCGATGGACGACTTTGGCACGGGCTACAGCTCGCTCAGCTACCTGAGTCGCTTCCCCGTAGACGTGATCAAGATGGACCGCTCGTTCCTGCGCCCCGAGTCCACGCCGGAGGCGGTGGACCTCTCAAGCGCGGTTGTTGCGCTGGGCAGCTCGCTGGCGCTTGAGGTTGTGGCGGAGGGCATCGAACTTGACGAGCAGCTCAATCGCCTGCGCGATCTGGGCTGCGAGCTCGGCCAGGGCTTTCACTTCGCGCATCCGATGGAGTCCGAGCGGATGCTCGACTACCTGGCGGGCCCCTTGGCGCTGGGGTCGGGAGCGGTTTCGCCGAGCGCATTGGGTTCGGCGCCGCCAGGCGCCGCCGGGCAGCCATCCGGCGAGCCGGCGCCGTCCTCTCCCGATGCTGCATAGCAGCTACGAGGGACTGGAGCACCCCGACCCAGCGTCCCCGGCGGATCGTGGCGCACCGGACGCACAACAGCATTTAAAGGCAGGCCCACGCGCGCTGCTCAGAAACCGCGACTTTCGCCTGCTGTTCGCCGGCAGGTGCGTGTCGCTGCTGGGCGATGGCGCGTTCCTGGTAGCGGTGGCCTGGCAGGCATATACGCTCAGCAACGCCCCCACGGCGCTGTCGCTGATCGGCATCGCGATGACGATGCCGCTGATTGCGCTGCTGCTACTGGGAGGCGTGGTGAGCGACCGCCACGATCGCCGCAAGGTGATGCTGATCGCCGACGCGGTACGCGCCACGCTGCTGGTGCTGATGGGCGCGCTGGCATTGAGCGGGATGCTGCGCCTATGGCACATGATGGCGATCGTGGCGGTATATGGAGCGGCGCAGGCGTTCTTCGATCCGGCAAGCGACGCGATCGTTCCCCAGCTGCTGCCGAGCTGGCAGCTGGGCGAGGCCAACGCGCTTGAGCAGCTGGTGCGTCCCATGGCACTGCGCCTGGCGGGACCGGCGATGGGCGGAGCACTGGTTGGCGCAATCGGTCCCGGCGCCGCTTTTCTAGCTGACGGCGCCACCTTCACGCTGTCGGCGCTGGCACTGTGGACGATGTCCTCGCGCGGGCGCCCTGCGCACATGCATCCGCCAGTCGATGCGCAGGATCGGCAGACAACTACAAAAGCGGTGACTCATACAGCCACGCAGGAGCTGCGCGAAGGCTGGAGATATGTACGCAGACACGTGTGGCTGTGGGGCACATTCGCAAGCGCCGGCGTCGCCTACCTGCTGTTCATGGGTCCCGCGGAGGTGCTGCTGCCATTCATGGTCAAGAACGTGCTGGGCGGCAACGGCGTGCAGCTCGGCTTGGTGCTGGGCGCAGGCGGACTGGGCTCGGTCGCATGTGCGCTGGCGATGACTCGCAGCGGCTTGCCGAGGCGAGGAATGACTTTCATCTACGCGGTATGGGCGCTCGCGACAGTGGCAGTGGCGGGCTATGGCCTGGCCACGGCGATGTGGCAGCTGATGGTGGCCAGCCTGGCATTCAACCTGCTGGAGACGGCTGGCACGATCGTGTGGGCGACGATGAAGCAGCGCCACGTGCCGGGCGAGCTGCTGGGCCGGGTGTCGAGCCTGGACTGGCTGATATCGATCGGCTTGTTGCCGTTATCGCTGGCGCTGACAGGTCCGCTGAGCGCCGCGCTAGGCGTAAGAGCGACACTGATCGCCGCGGGCGTCCTGGGGGCAGTGGCAACGCTGGGTGGCTTGCTGCTACCGGGAATGCGACGGGTGGATTACGCCTGGGGGAGATCTTCAGCGCTGACGGCGAACACGATGTGAGCGCGAGCCACCACCAGAAATGAGTGGCTCTCAATGGGGCCGCCGTCGAGCGGCTCCAAGGTGACACTGGTCAGCGTAAGAAAGTCGCGCTCAGAAGCATTGAGCACGTCGGAGACGCGGCTGCGGTAACCGTCACGGGCAAGAGTCATGAGACCTTCGATGCGGTGGCGGGGGGTCTCCAGGCGGATGCGCTCCTGGCGGTGTTCGGCGTGCTCAGAGTCCTCGCCAGGGGCGCCTGCGGGGGTGGAAGGGATGGGGCTCACGGGATGATTATTGCGCAGCGCTCAGGCCGGCCAGGCGGTCGACCAGATGCCCCCGAGAGCCTCCCGCACTCCCGGGGGCCTAACCCACCCCGTCTTGAGCGATCCTTGCGCCCAGCCCCTAAGGCACCACGATCGTGAAGGCATACCCACCCTTAGGCGTAGCTTCACCCTGCTTGTAGGTATCGACCTCAAAGCCCGTCGCGCAGTGAGGATGCTGCGCGTTGAAGGCGATCACGCCGGGAGCGTTGCCAGCCGGGGTGTAGGAGATCTCAGGAGACACCGCGACGGCCTCCTTGGCAACTTCGATGGGGGCTGCCGGCGTGACGCAGTAGATCCCTTCGCCGGCGGCGCTCACGCCCGTGATGTTGGAGCTCTGAGCAGCGATCAGCTTGACTTCGGGCGTGGTCTGGATGACTGCGTAGGCCCGCGCTGTGCCGGGTGTCCCCGGTGCTCCCTGCGGGCCGGTGGCGCCAGTGGCGCCCCTGGCACCTGTGGGTCCTCGGGAGCCGGTGGCACCCTTGGCGCCTGTCAGGCCCCGCGGCCCAGGCACGCCGGTGAAGCCGCGCGGCCCACGAGCGCCAGCAATGAGGCACTCACGCACACGGTGGCGGTGCACGATGGCGATGATGCAATGCGATCTGCTGGCCTTATGAGCCGTGGGAGCACCCAGCAGGCTGGTGCCGGCGAGCGCGGGCATGGCGACGGTCATGGCGCCGATGACGGCGGGGGTGGCAAGCAGCGCGAGGGTGCGTGGGTGAGGCGAGCGAGGCATAGATAGTTCATCCCTTTCCTTGTGGGGGGGTGCCGTGGAGAAGAACACACCGCAGGCCCGAGTGGAGCGGTTTCAAGGCAATTTGCGCTTCTCAAGCAACGTGATGCGGCACGCGCGCGGGAAGCCCGGCACGCTCGACAGGCCCGATCGGCAGACCTAGTTGATTCTCCTGAGGCCGGTTGCGCTCCTCGCGCACGATGTACAGAGGCCGGTGCTTGACCTCGTCGTAGATGCGCCCGACGTACTCGCCGATGACGCCAAGCGCGATCAGCTGGATGCCGCCCAGCAGCAAGATGGCGATCGTGATGGAGCCAAAGCCAGGCAGGTAGGAGTCCACCAGACGCAGGCCGATGACGACGGGGATGGCGATAAAGGCAACGCCGGCGGAGATGAGACCAATGTAGGTGGCGAGCTGCAACGGCAGATGCGAGAAGGAGGCGATGGCGTCGAGCGAGAAGCGCAGCATTTTGCGCAGCGTGTACTTGGTCTCGCCGGCGTGACGGGCATCGCGCTCGTAGGGAACGGCGGTCTGCGTGAAGCCGACCCAGACGGTCATGCCACGCAGGAAGCGCGAGCGCTCGGTCATCGCCAGGAGGGCGTTCAAGGCGGCGCGGTCGAGCAGCCTGAAATCACCGGAGTTAGGCTCCAGGTCGACCTGGGCGAGCTTGTCAAAGAGCTTGTAGAACCACGAGGCGGTGGCGAGCTTGAAAGCAGTCTCCCCCTCGCGCTGCTTGCGCACGGCGTAGACCACATCGGAGCCCTGCTGCCATTGCTCGATCATCGTGGGGATCAGCTCGGGGGGGTCCTGCAAGTCGGCGTCGATCATCGCGACGACATCGCCAATGGCGTGCTCAAGCCCGGCGGTAAGAGCCGCCTGATGGCCGAAATTGCGCGATAGATGCACGACACGCACGCGGGGGTCCTGGTCGGCGAGACGGTCGAGCAGCCCAGGAGTGGCGTCGCTTGAGCCGTCGTCGACGAGCACCAGCTCGAAGGTGTAGTCCTCAAGCGCCGCACAGGTGCGCGTGACGAACAGCTCGATGAGCTGCTCCTCGTTGTAGACGGGCGCCACGACGCTGAGCAGAGAGAGCGTACGCGAGGTGTGGGATTGGCGGGCAGTGGCAGACATTGGGCTGAGACGCAGCGAAGCTGGTTAAGTGTCGTGTGTGAGAAGAGTAGAGAACCAGCCTAAGGGCAAGCTGAGCATGCCCGTGATGGTGCAGTTCGTCAAGTTCGGCATCGTGGGTGTCAGCAACACCCTGCTGTTCCTGGCTGTTTATACGCTGCTGTTGCGAGGCTTCGGCGTGTGGTACCTGGCGGCCTCGGCGATCGGCTTCGTCGTAGGAGCGGTGAACGGCTTTCTGCTCAACCGCCGCTGGACATTCCGAGGCCACGTGGGCGATGCCTTGACACCCGTACGCTGGGGTGTGGTGCAGAGCGGCGGGCTGCTGCTGAATCTAGCCTTGGTGGCGCTATGCGTGAGCGGCCTGAATATGGACGAGCTGGTGGGGCAGGCGGTGGCGATCGCGATCGTGGTGGTGGTCACGTTCCTGGCCAATCGTGCGTGGACCTTCCGCACGCAGCCCGCACAGTGAGGATCAGCCAAAGACGGCGAGCAGCGACAGGCCGGCAGGAATCCGGACCCCGCGAGCGATCAGCCTGGCCTCAAGATTCATCGGCTGTTGCAGACCCCAGTTGAGCGGCGCCGGCGGTATCCAGAGGTCGAGGCTCGCGCCCTTCTCCCCGCGATCCAAAGGCTCAAGCGCGCGCATGGCAGCAGCTAGCGGCAGGAGCAGCGAGTTGAAGTGGGTGGTGCGCTCGGCGCGCCAGCCGGCGCTCTCAGCGGCATGCACGAGCGTGGCGCGGCTGTAGCGACGATGGTGATGGTTGACGACGTCATGGCGACTCCAGAGCCACTGGTAGGCAGGCACGGTGACGAGCAGCTTGCCCCCCGGAGCCACCACGCGGCGCAACTCGTGCAGCGCGCTGACGTGGTCCTCAAGGTGCTCGATGACATCGAGGCTGACGGCAAGCTGGAAGCTGTCCGCTTGAAAAGGCATATCGAGCACTGACCCTTCGACCACCTCCCCCACGTGGCGCGAGCGGGCCGCCTGGACGCTGGGCGGCGAGAGCTCGATGCCGGTGACCTGACCGTAGTGCTGCAAATCCACCATGTTGCGGCCAGAGCCACAGCCGGCGTCCAGCACCGCCCCACCAGGCGGCAAGGTGAGGCTGCGCAGCACGACATCGAGCACGCGGCGGCGCCCGCTGTACCACCAATGGCGGTCCTCAGCGCGGTGGGTCTGAAGCTCAAAGTCTCGATCCACTGAGGATGCATCTTTTACAAAAGGGCGGATGCACGCGTTCTGACCCCCTGTCGGCCATTCCGCGCAAGCCCGAAATCGCCAGCCATATCACCCATGCCTTGACAAAAATCTTGGCATGGCTAAACTTCTTTTTATGGCAGCACGCGACGTCACGCGCACACAAGCGGTGGAGGACTATTGCAAGGCGATCTTCACGCTGGAATCGCGGCGCGATGAGCCGGTCTCGACAAACGCTTTGGCGGAGCGCTTGGAGATCACGGCCGGGTCGGTGTCGGCGATGCTGAAGAAACTCGGCGAGCTGGATCTGATCGTGCACGTGCCCTACCGCGGGGTGACGCTGACGAAGAAAGGGAAGCGGGTGGCGCTGGAGGTCATCCGCCATCACCGCCTGTTGGAGCTGTTCCTGGCGGAGACGCTGCAGATGCCCTGGGATCGCGTGCACGCGGAGGCGGAGGTGCTGGAGCATGTGATCAGCGAGGAGCTTGAGGAGCTGATCGCGGCGAAGCTGGGGCATCCGACGGCAGACCCCCACGGCGACCCAATCCCGACGGCGGATCTGGAGCTGGCAGAGACTCCTACGCGCGCGCTCGACAGCTTGCAGGCAGGCGAGCGAGGAGTGTTCGTGCGGGTATCCGACGCGGACCCGGAGATGCTGCGCTACCTGGCGGGCTTGGGTATCTCCCCAGGCGACGCGTTTGAGGTGCTCGAGCACCAGCCTTTCGGGGGGCCGCTGCTGGTGAGCTTTGGCGCGAGCGGCGCCGAGCACGCGCTGGGGGGCCAGCTGGCGCACGCGATGCGCGTGGAGATGGGCCCCAACCAGCTTGAGCAGGAGCGCCCTCACATCGCCTCGCCCCCCTCCCGGACCCTGACCCGCGAGGGTGTCGCATGACGCCAATTCCCGCGCCTAAGCCTGCGCCCGTCTTGGAAGGAGTAGGAGGGGCATCGCTACCCGCACCCGGCGCAGCCGCAGGCGGCGCCGCGGGGATCGGACCTAGCGCGCTGGAGACGTTGTTCGCGCGGGGCCGAGCGCGCGCCGCGCTGAGCATGTTGGGGCCGGCGTTTGTAGCGGCGATCGCCTATGTCGATCCAGGCAACTTCGCGACAAACATCCAGGGCGGGGCGCAGTTCGGCTACCTGCTGCTGTGGGTGGTGCTGGTGGCCAATCTGATGGCGATGCTGATCCAGTACCTATCGGCCAAGCTGGGGGTCGTCACAGACTCAAGCCTGCCGGAGCTCTTCCGCCGGCACTACTCACGTAAGGCGTCGTGGGCGATGTGGGTGCAGGCGGAGATGATGGCAATGGCCACCGACATCGCGGAGTTCGTGGGCGCGGCATTGGGCTTGAACCTGCTGTTCGGCGTTCCGCTGCTGCCGGCGGGGTTGATGACGGGGGTGATCGCCTTCGCCATCCTGCACCTGCAGAGCCAGGGCTATCGCCGCTTCGAGCTGGCGGTATCGGCGCTGCTGGGCATCATCTTCCTGGGCTTTTTATACGAGGCCTTGAAGATCGGACCATCGGCGCGCGAGTCCCTCGGCGGCCTGGTCCCCCACCTGGCGGGCTCCTCAAGCCTGTATCTGGCGGTAGGAATCATTGGCGCGACAGTGATGCCGCACGTGATCTACCTGCACTCGGCGCTGACTAATGGGCGCACGCCAGTGCGCAACGATGGCGAGCGCTCGCGCGTGTTGCGCTATGAGCGCCTGGATGTGATCATCGCGCTAGGCCTGGCAGGGCTCGTGAATATGGCGATGCTGGCGGTGGCCGCAAAGCTCTTTCATGGCACAGGCCATACTGAGGTCAGCACGATCACCGAAGCCCATGCCGGCTTCGCCGATCTTGTGGGCGGCGGTGCCGCGCTGGCATTTGCCGTTGCGCTGTTGGCCTCGGGTGCGTCCTCCTCCTCGGTAGGCACATACGCCGGCCAGGTGGTGATGCGAGGCTTCGTCGGCTTCAATATTCCGCTGTTCCTGCGGCGCCTGCTGACGATGCTGCCCGCCATCTTCGTGCTGGCCATCGGCCTGGGACCCACGGAAGTGCTGGTGTTCAGCCAGGTGGTGCTGTCCTTCGGCATCCCGCTGGCACTGATCCCGCTGGTGCTGCTAACGAGCAAGCGAAGCGTGATGGGCGTGCACGTGAATCGCCTGCCCACCACCGTGGTGGCGAGCGGATTGGCCGCGCTCATCACAGCGCTCAATGTATTTTTGATCTACCAGCAGGTTTAGGGCGTGCTCTGAAGAAAGTCCCCTTGCAATGGGGACTAAAACGTCTAGGCCGTGGGTAGACTGGGCAGGTCGAGTTGTGGCTCGGTATGGAGTCCCTCGCTCGGAGAGCCGTTTCGTACGTGGAGCTGCCTGAGAAGCCGATGAGCACCGCCCGCCGAACTCCCACGTTCCTCATCGCCGGCCTGCTGGGCGTGCTGGCGGTGGCAATGCTGGCGATGTACTTCTATGACCACTCGCGCCGCGAAAACATCGCGCACGGGGTGAGCATCGGCGGCGTGTCCGTGGGCGGACTCAAGGCCTCAGCAGCGGCGGCAAAGCTGCGGCATGAATTGGCGACGCGCATCGAGCAGCCGGTGACGGTCCACTACGGCTCACGCACCTGGCACATCACCGGCCGCGACGCCGGGCTGACGATCGACGCGGCGAGCCTGGTCGAACAGGCCGTGCACGCCAGCCGTCAGGGATCGATCTTCGCACGCACCGCCCGCGGCTTGTTCGGAGGCAGCGTGCACAGCAACATTCCGCTGCAAGCCCACTACTCCCACACAGCGATACGCGAATTCGCCGAACGCGTGAGCTCTGAGGTAGACCATCCGGCGGTAAACGCTTCCGTCGAGCCAACGGCGACAGGTCTCAGCAAGGTAGCGGGTCATAGCGGCGTGATGGTCGACGCAAAGCTGCTGCGCTCGCGCGTAGGACGAGCTTTGACGGGCACGCTGGTGGCCGGCTCGGTGCAGGCGCCGGCGCACGTCGTCCACCCCGCGGTGAGCACGGCGCAGCTGGCGGCCAAGTACCCCGCCTACATCGTGGTAGACCGCAGCGCGTTCACGCTGCGCTTCTACGAACACCTGAAACTCGCCTTGACCTACCCGATTGCGGTCGGCATGCAGGGCCTTGAAACCCCCGCCGGCCTCTACGCGATCCAGTGGAAGCAGACGAACCCCCCCTGGTATGTCCCCAACAGCGCCTGGGCAGGCTCGCTGGCGGGCAAGACCATTCCTCCCGGCCCCCAGGACCCCCTGAAGGCGCGCTTCATGGCCTTCAACGGCGGTGCGGGCATCCACGGCATTGACCCTTCCGAGTACTCCTCGATCGGCCATGACGCCAGCCATGGCTGCGTGCGCATGCGCATCCCCGACGTCATCGCTCTCTACAGCCGCACCCCTGTAGGCACGCCGGTCTACGTGGCCTGAATCAGACGCCGGAACGGCGCGAGAGCTGCTCTTGGTTCTGATGGCGCTCGCCGCGCACCTGCACGGCGATGTAGACCACGATGATGTTGACGACGATGCCTATCCCGATGAAGGTGGCAATGAGGCCAATATCCTTGGACACGGCGGCGCTTGCAAGAGGCAACATAGGCCGCGCAGCCTAGCAGCGCCCGCACCCGCTTGTGGCGTAGCCTGTAGCTGCCGCTCGGAGCCCCACCCGGTGGATGTCTTGACTGGCGCAGGCTCCCATAGCATCGCAGTGCCTGGAGAGGTGCCGGAGCGGTTGAACGGGCGCGACTGGAAATCGCGTAACGGGGGAAACCTCGTTCGAGGGTTCGAATCCCTCCCTCTCCGTACAGCCCTGTACTGCCTTTGGCCGGTATCGTTTGGCCTATGGCTGAACGGCTTGATCTGACGATTGTCTATGAGCCTGGAGACGAAGGCTGGATCATTGCGTCGATTCCTGAGGTGGCTGGTGTCTTCAGCCAGGGGCGCACGCGGGAGGAGGCGCGCTCGAACGTCATCGATGCGTTGCGTCTAATGCTCTCGCCAGAGCCCAGCGATGCCACTGATCGCCGCGATCGTGAGGCGCTGCATCTGACGATCGCTGCATGAAGCGACGCGATCTAGAACGTCATCTCACCGCCAACGGTTGCCGCCAAGTGGACGAGGGCGGCAACCATGCTCGGTGGGTCGGTCCCGAGGGAGCGCGCTCAGTCGTGCCGCGTCACAGGGAGATCGACTACGGACTAGCACGCAAGATATGCCGGCAACTGGCTGTGCCGCCGCCGGCAGGCTCGCGATGAGTGACTGCCTCGCTTGGCGGTTGCGCTTGAGCTCGGCATCTAGGCCTGACGCACGTGTGCGATCTAGAGCCCGCGATTCTAAGCAGCAGCTATCGGCCGCAGCACTTCTTGTACTTCTGGCCTGAGCCGCACGGACAGGCGGCATTGCGCCCAGGATTGGGCCCCGTTTTTGGCAAGGCTGGATCGGATCACCTACCCGTGCGATCCGATCCCCAAGGTTGCCACCATGCCGGCGTGGTCGGATGGCCAGATGAACGCAGCCGGCGGAGGGTCAGGCGCGAGGTTGCCGACCAGATGCTCGTCCAATACGGAGAAGTCACCACGGGTAAATATGTGATCCAGATCCTCGGTATAGATTGCGTTCGGGTCGCTAACGAGGTCGTTGGGAGCGAGGTGACAGCAGGTGAGCGGAGGTGCGCCTAGCCCGGCTGCAGTCCAGCTGTCGGTAAGGCCCCCGGCTAGGAAAGCTTCGTACGCGGCGGGGCTGGAGGTCAGCCCCGAGTTCATGTCTCCGGCGAGGATCACGGGCAACGACGTGTTGGCCGGTCCTGCCAGCAGTTCCTGGGCCTGAGGGCCGGAGACGACTCCGCCGGGGGCGAGCGCGTCGAGATGCGTAGTGATGAAGCGGAAGCTCTTGCCGCGCACCTTCGCGTCGATCGACTGCCAGCTGTTGGTGAACTGGAAGCCATGAGGCGGATCGGGGTCCAGTGCGTTGGGGATCAGCGGTATGCGGGCGTTGAAGGTGCCCGATTGGGGGTTCGACAGCTTCAGTTGGCCCGGCGGCAGATCGGTGCGCGCAAGGATCACACCGCTCTCGACCATCCCCACGGCAGCGAGCCCCATGGGCGTCACTACCGGGAAGGCGAGCGTGAAATTGTCGTCGTGCCGGGACACAGCCGCGTAATGGATTCCATCGGCGGCGAGCGCGCCGATGAGGACCTGAGTGAAGTCTTCGCTCACAGGCGCCGGGAGGGCGAACGGATGCTGCGGATCAAACGCGCCGGCGTGCCAGGTGGCGACCTCCTGCAACCCGACAAGGTCCGGTCTGTTTTGAGCAATCTCAGCGGCGATTTGCTTCGCTCGGTCTGGGAACCTGGTGGCGAGGTATGTCCCGTAGTCGGCCGTGGTTGCTTCCAACGCCTGTTCGAGTGTGGGGTTGGCACCTGCGAGTGCCTGGATGTGGCTGAACTCGGTGCCCTGGTAGAGATTCTGGGTCATCACCGTCACCGAGCGCTGGTCCGCTCTTGCGCTCCCGGCGGCCACGATGAGGAGGACCACGATTGCCACCGCGATCGCAATGAAGGCACGCACAAGTACACGCGTAAGGTGCGCTCTCGGCGTTGCGACAACACTTGAAGGTCTAGCCGTCTCCATGTCCACGCCATGCATAATGGCTCGCTTACCCGCTCTGGCGCTGGCGCTAACTCTGCTAGCTCGCGACCCCCTTGAACTTAGTCTGCCTGGGATCAAATCGCTCCGGAGCCCTCGGGAGTTCATAAATCCGAACGATAACGATCTGCGATCTGGGTCGAAGCCGCCGGAGGAGAAGGTCGCGGCGGCTTCGCTAAGCCCCACGCCGACATCCTCAGTTTCAGCCGGCTTCCGGCGCATCGCGGATCGCTAGCTGTGTCCAGCTGTTTATATCCATTTCCACACATTCTTGAAATATGTGGCTGAGTTTTCGCTAATTTCGTTTCGGCTATCAGCTCGTTGGAGCGCAGACGCGCTACCAACCGATGACGTAAGCATGTTTCCGCTCCAAGCGTGCCGGCATCCTCGTCACTCCCCTACCTTGTAGCGCTTGAGCGCCCGTTGGCGCGCCTGCGCGTGGTCCACGATTGGCAGCGGATAGTCGACTCCGATCACACACCCAACCTCACGTTGCACCTCCTCGGGCATGGTCCACGGCTCGCGGAGATACTCATCGGGCACGGCGGTCAGCTCAGGCACGTAGCGACGCACGTAGATACCCTGAGGATCATGGCTCTGCATTTGACGCGTCGGGTTGTAGATCCGCCGAAAGGCCGGCTGCGGATCGACACCCACGGAGGCGATCCACTGCCAGTTGCCATTGTTGTTGGCCTCGTCCCCATCAACCAGCAGGCGCATAAAAAAACGCTCACCCCAGCGCCAGTCGATACCGAGGTCCTTGGTCAAAAACGAGCCGACGACGAGGCGGGCACGATTGTGCATCCAGCCTTCGCGTCGCAGCTGGCGCATGCCCGCGTCTACCAGAGGGTACCCCGTGCGTCCTTCACACCAAGCCGCAAACGGCTGCTTGGCGTGGCTCCACTTGAGATTGCCGCGGTAGCGCTCCTTAAACTCCGATTTGGCGTTGCGGGGAAAGTGGAGCAGGACGTGGTGGTAAAAATCGCGCCAGCAGAGCTGGCGGCGGAAGGCGACCGGCCCTTCGCCTCCGCGTCCCTCGCCGCGCTCGCGAACCGTGCCTCCAGGCCCCTCGCGCTTCCTTTGCTCGTGAAGCTCGCACGCGCTCTCCTCGGCCTCGCGCGGGGAGACGCAGCCGAAGCGCAAATAAGGCGAGAGCCGCGAGGTGCGATCGCTGCTGAGCGCATCATGACTCTGGGCGTATTCCAATAGATCTTCGCTCAAGAACCGCTTGAGCCGTCGACGGCCCTCCGCCTCACCTCCCCGAGGCGGTTTGCTTACCTCCTGCTCCAACCCCAATGCGGCCAGCGAGGGAATGCGCCCTTTGGCCAGGCGTGCAGGCAGAGCCGGCAGCGCACGCGGCGCCGGCAGCACCTCGCGCCGGCCCTGGCGCTCCCAAGCGCGGTAGAAGGGCGAGAAGACCGTGTAGGGCTTGCCCGCCTGTGTGCGCGGCGCGCCGATCTCGTCGATCACGCCCAAGCCGGGGTGTGCGTGCAGGGCAAGCCCCGCCATCTTCAGGCCGCTGCGCATGCGCAGACCGCGCTCACGCGCGAAAGGCGTCACGTCAGCGCTGTAATGAAGCTCTCGCGCCCCGGTCTCCGCGGCCAGGGCGGCCAGCTCGCGCTCGGGCGGACCATGACGGATGACCAGCCCGGCCCCGAGCTGGCGCAGCGCAGCATCGAGATCGGCCAGACACTCAAGCAGAAACTGTGTGCGGGAGCCGGAGCGATGGCGACCGTGGAGCGGGCGATCGTCAAAACAGAAGACGGGCACGACACGATCGTTGCGCTCAAGCGCCGCCCTCAGAGAGGGGTGATCGTGTAGGCGCAGATCCCGCCTGAACCAGACGATCGCGGTCATCGACAGGCATCCTAGGTACCTGCGGGGTCGACATTTTGGACTGAAGGCCAAAGGCACTGCGGCAAGCAGGCGCCAATATGATGGCCATGAGCCCATCATTCTCAAGTCACGACGATCAGCCTCAGCGGCGCTTTCTGCTGCTACCAGAGCAGACCGGGCAGGAGGGCGGACGGCAGCAGCCGATCCGTCGTTATCGCCTGGCGAGCATCGCGCGCGGCGGCCGTGCCGCGGGACCCGACGCTACAGCGTCGCGGCATCCCGGCGAGCGCCTGCGTCAGCGCAATGGCTGAGCGCACGCGCTGAGCGGTCAGAAACGCCCGCTTGCGGGGCCTCAGCGCCCTGGAGGAGTCGCATAGCCTCTGCCTTCCGGCGAGCCCGTCCCAGCCCATTGCTAGGGGCCGTCCGAGCCGACTGGCACGCTTGCTCAATGTAGCCGATACGCTACAGCGATCAAGCATATGGTCGGTCTGTGCCGGCCGCAGACAAAAGGCTTCTATGAGATGATAGGGACAGTATGATTTTGTGGAAACGTATGTGCAATTACTCTGGGCAGCGAGCGCAGAAGAGCGGTCTGCGAGGCTCCACTAGGTTGCTCGCCGCAGTCCTGGCTATGGCCATGTGCCTCGCGCTGCCCGCCTCGGCTGCGCTGAGCGCACCGAAGCAGGCGCGAGCGGCGAAGACAATCGAGGTCAACGATGGTGGCCACCTCCGCTTAGCAAACCCCAACAGTGTCAGCAGCACGTTGATCGAGGAAGGCAAGGCTACGGGCACGCTGCCGGGAAGCGTGCGCGCAAGTCTCGCCATCGGCACCAGCACGGTACGGGTGGGATTCACGATCTACCTGCATGGCGGCACGATCACCGGCCACGGGGTAGCCAAGTTCAATGCCGGGCAGGGCGAATACGCAAGCTTCGGCGGCTCGGTCGCCGTCAACCATGGCAGCGGAAAGTATGCGCACGCCATGGGTAGCGGGCATATGTATGGCACGATCAACCGCAACAGCGACAACGCCACCGTGCAGGTCATCGGGCAGTTGCACGTCTAGCGGTGTCCAAGGACGCCTGACAATGCCTGTGCGTCCGCCTTTCCTCAGGCGTGCTCGGCTATCCCGGCCAGAATCGAGGGCGCATTTCAGGCAACGGCAACGAGCGGCCATCTGCGCGCTGACACTCAGCGTGGCGCTGGCGCTGGCGCTGGCAGCAAGCACGCAGGCTTCGCAGAAGGTCGATTTCTTCGCCGACTTCAGTCCCAACCGGCCGGGAGCGAGCACGACTGTCACCTTCGGCTTTTCCATCACCAGCACCAACGGCCAGGCTCCTTCGCCGTTGCTGGACGTCGATCTGCATCTACCCACTGGGATCGGCCTGGGCCGCAATACCCTCGGCACGGCTATCTGCGACCCAACCTACCTCTACGCGTACGGACCTGGAGGCTGTCCTACCAACTCCGCGGTCGGCTACGGAACGGCGCTTGCGGTGGTTCCCTATGGCCCGCGGTTAGTGCAGGAGCAGGCCACGGTGCACGCCTATCGAGGGATGCCCGAAGCAGAACACATCACAATCCTGTTTCTCGCCGAGGGCTTGACGCCGGTTTTCGCCGATCTCGTCTTCCCTGGTCAACTGGAGGAAGACAGCGGCCCGTTCGGCGCCAGCATCAACACCGAGGTGCCGCTGGTGCCGAGCCTCCCCGGCGGCCCTAATGTCTCAGTCGTGCGGTTCCAGTCGACCTTTGGGCCGAAGCACCTTATCTATGAACGCGAAGTGAATGGCGAACTCCAACGCTTCCGGCCGCGCGGCGTCACCATCCCCGTCACGTGCCCTCGCGGCGGCTATCCCTTCGCGGCCGACTTCAGCTTCGAAGACGCCAGCCACATCAGCGCACGCACAACTGTGCCCTGCGCACAGAGCGCCAAGAGCCGCCTGCACAGAACACACGGGTCTCGACACAAATAGGCCGGGCACGCGGCACCACCAACACCTGGCACGGGGCGTGGCGCTCAAGATACTCCGAGGTGCTGGCGCTCGCGAGCTCATGACGCGCGCCGCCACGGCTGCCCAAACCGACCACCAGCAAGTCGACTTCCTCGCCAAAGGCCGCCAGCTCGTCAACGGCAATGCCATACACCGCGCAACTGTCAACGCCATCGAGTTTCGCCAGACGCTCGCGCGCTTGACGCAAAAGCCTGTCCACACGACCGTTTAGATCCTCAGAGGCGCGCGGGTTATAGACGGTGCGAGGCGGACAGACCACCTCCATGACGCGGATCCGAGCATCATGGGCAGCGGCCAGCTTGCGACCCACCGCCAGCGCGTCGGCGCTGCGGCTGGAGCCGTTGTAACCGACACCAATGGTGGCGATCAGGGGCGGAGCAATCCGCTTGCTGTGGGCATTTGAAAGCATTGCAACCTCCTGAAGATCACCCTTCAAGGTACCCGCGCCCGCGGACAGACCTATCCGGGGGATCTCCCTACTTCTCTGCATAGTTCTACGGAGCGGGAAGCTGCTTGGATCACAAGGTCGACAAACGAACCTATATGCCTGGGCGCTAACCCTTGATTGTGCGCGAGGTCCCCAGCACCGCGCCTGAGGCGTCGAGCGCCTGCACCGCGACGTAGGCCTGCACCCCCGGCACCGAGATCGCGGTCTCAAAGCCCCCGCGCGGCGCGGCGGCGACCGCGGTGAGCGACTGCGATGAGGCCCCGGCGAGCACGCGCCAGGATGCCACCTGCGTGGCCCCATTCCAGCTGGCGTAAACCGTGGTGAGGGCACCGGAAGCCCCAGCCTGGCTGCTCGCCGACGTGGTGGCGGCGGCAATCGCGGGCGCTTCGGTAGGCGTGCCTACCCAGGGGAAACGGTAGCCCCGGTAGGACTCATCCGCACTCGGCATATGGACGTCAAACAAAAGCTGCCCCGAAGGCGAGAACTCCGAGAAGTAGGGCTCGGGACCCCAGCCGACGAAGTAGTTGCCGCCGGGGAGACCCTGGATATTGCCCTGTGAGCCTGAGGAAAGCGGCTTAGGGTGTGTGAACTGGGTCACGAGCGTGTCCGTGCCGCTCTGCGTGTTGACGGCCAGCAGGATGCCGCGCGACTGCGGATGCACCTTGGGCACGGCGCCATTGTCAAAGACGCTGATCTGCCCGTTGGGCTGCAGCGTGGCGTCGTGCTGATAGGCGGTTTCAGCCCCATGGCCGAGCTTGACAGTGCTGTGCTTGCCGCCGATGCGCTCAGTGATCTGACCGCTATGCCCGTCGAGCTCATACAGGGCGGAGGTGTTGCGTGCGGAGATCAGGATGCTGCCGTCGGCGTGCAGATCGATCGAGTTGATGTGGAAGTAGTCGTAGGGCCATTCATAGGAAGCGCTGTGCCCGGAGGCATAAGAGTCGCTCATCGCCACGTGGTCGATCGAGTGCCACTCGCGCCGCACCAGGCCGGTGGCGAGGTCCACTTCCTGCAGCACGCCATCGGTGACAGCGGCTGAGCGCGAGCCTCCCACGGAGGAGAGATCGCAGCGGATGGGATCGAAGACGGTCAGCAGCGCGGTGCCCTGCGGGGTGAGGCGGAAGTCGTGCAGGTCGGCCCAATAGCCATTGCCCGCCTTGACCTGCGATACGTGGTAGGAGCTGTTGGCGATCATCTCAACGCCCTCGCCGAAGCCCTGCGGCGGGATGTAGCCCTGCCACCAGGTCAGCACAGGCTTGCTGCCAAGCTGCTGCACTTGCAGATTGGTGGCCTCGGCGCCGTGGGGCATGGGGTCAAACCAGACAACCTGACCCGAGTTATCGAAGATCATCGGTCCGTCCTGCCCAGGGCCAGAGTAAGGCGTGGACATGATGTAGCCGGGCGCCGTGGCAGGCGAAGCGGCAGTGGTTACAGCCAGAGTGGGCGGCTCCAGTTCGGGGCGCGAGCGATAGTGCTGCACTTCGCTGGGCTTGCCCGCGGCCGTGGTAGCAGGGGCTACGTACTTGATCGGGTTGGGATGTGCGACGGTGAAGCGGTAGGAGACGCGATGCCCGGAGACGGTGAGGCCAACGGTCACCGTCTCTCCTTCCGTGAAGGGCTTGGAGGGCACGAAGCTGGCGCCGTCGCCCTGCGTATAAGCCAACAGCCGCCCCGAGTGCGACCCGGAGCTTGAGCCCGAGACCTGCACGTGGCTGAGCTGGGCACGCGAGGCGCCCAGCAGGCTGATCTGCGCGCGCGGCGAGGCGTCAAGCGATTCAGGCAGCGGCGATACCTGCACACCGGTGCCGGGCAGGATGTCGCTGCGATTGAGCGTGCTGGGCATGCAGCGCGGGCTCAAGGACGCCGAGACGGATGCGCTGCTGGCCACGATCGGCGAACCGCCGAAGCCGGCCGCGGCGAGCGCCGCGGACAGAGCAAGGGCGTTCCACCAGGTGAAGAACCGGCGCACGCGTGAGAAAACATTCATCCACACCAGAAGTTGCGAGCCTACCCAGCCGGGCGGAGGAATGAGTCAGAAGACCGGCGTCTCGGTGTAGTCACCGAAGACGCGCTGCAGGGACTCCACGATCTCGCCCTCGGAGGCGTGGGCGCGGGCACATTCCAGCAGCGGCTCCATCAGATTGGCGCCCTCCTTGGCGGCCTCATCGCGCAGCCGCGCGAGCACACGCTCGACCTGGGCGCCATCGCGCACGGCACGTACACCCTGAAGGCGGTCGAGCTGCTTGCGCTCAAGCGCGGGATCCACGCGCAGCGTGGGGATCGGCAGCTCGTCCTGCTGCTGGAAGCGATTCACACCCACGACGATGCGCTCGCCGGCGTCGATCTGGAGCTGCAGCTCGAAGGCGGCGTCAGCTATCTCGCGCTGGGGGAAGTTGCGCTTGACGGCCTGCACCATCCCCCCCAGCTCATCGATCTTGGCGAAGTACTCGTAGCAGCGCTGCTCCATCTCATCGGTGAGAGCCTCAACGAAGTAGCTGCCGCCGAGCGGGTCGACGGTGTTAGTCACGCCGGTCTCGTGCGCGATCACCTGCTGCGTGCGCAGCGCCACGCGCACCGCCTCCTCCGTGGGCAACGCCAGCGCCTCGTCGTAGCTGTTGGTATGCAGCGACTGCGCGCCCCCCAGCACTCCCGCCAAGGCCTCGATCGCGGTGCGCACGATGTTGTTCAGCGGCTGCTGCGCGGTGAGCGAGACACCCGCGGTCTGACAGTGGAAGCGCATCAGCCAGGAGCGCGGGTTCTTGGCGCCGTAGGTCTCCTTCATCTCACGTGCCCAGATGCGCCGCGCGGCGCGGTACTTGGCGATCTCCTCAAAGAAATCGACCTGGGCGTTGAAGAAGAAGGACAGACGGGGGGCGAAATCGTCGACGTCAAGTCCTCGTTCGATCGCCTGCTCGACGTATGTGAGGCCATCCTTGAGCGTGAACGCCAGCTCCTGCTGCGCGGTGGAGCCCGCCTCGCGGATGTGGTAACCGGAGATCGAAATGGGGTGCCAGCGCGGCATGCGCAGGGTGCACCACTGGATCATGTCCCCGCACAGGCGCATCGCGGGGTCGATCGGGAAGCACCACTCCTTCTGCGCGATGTACTCCTTGAGGATGTCCGCCTGGATCGTGCCCGCGAGACGCTCCGGACCGATGCCATTGGCCTCAGCCGCGGCGACGTAGAAGGCCAGCATGATGGCGGCGGGGGCGTTAATGGTCATCGACACCGACACCTCCCCCAGGTCGATGCCGCCGAACAGCGTCTGCATGTCATCGAGCGTGTCGATCGCCACGCCCTCGCGCCCGACCTCGCCAAGCGAGCGCGCGTTGTCGGAGTCGTGGCCCATCAGCGAGGGCATGTCAAAGGCGGTCGACAGGCCCGTCTGCCCGTGGTCGAGCAGGTAGCGGAAGCGCTCGTTGGTCTCCTCGCTGGTGCCAAAGCCCGCGAACTGGCGCATCGTCCAGAGGCGCCCGCGATACATCGACTCGTAGACGCCGCGCGTAAAGGGGTACTCGCCGGGCCGGCCGATCGTCTCCTCAGGCGGCAGGTCGGCAGCGGTGTACAGCTCGCGCACCGGCTCGCCGGAGAGCGTGCGGTGCTCCAGCTGCTGCTCGCTGCCAGTGGCGGCGGGGGTGGTGGCCATCGCAGGGATTGTACCTGTGGCCGCAGGACCGGCCAATCGCGGGGTTATCCGCAAAAGCTTCTTCTTGTCTGCGACGACTAACGACGTATAGTAACCTCAACCCATACATGGCAACCACGGGAGGTTAATGCCATGAGTGACTCAGAGGGTGGCGCAGCCGGCCGTAGGCCGGCGAGCCGGGCCCCTCATCCCGAGCTGGCCCAGCAGGTGGCCTATGCCGCGCGCTTGATAGCTCGCGCCGGCTTGGTGGAGGCATTTGGTCACGTCTCGACACGCAGACCCGAGGGCGGTTTCCTCTTGACACCGTCGACACCGCTGCTGCAGGTAAAGCCGAAGGACATCATCCATCTCGACCTGGCCGGTCGTGTGATGGGGGGAGAGAAGGCGCTATGCCCCGCGGAGGCTCCTCTGCATGCGGCGATCTACAGCGCTTGCCACGACGTCGGCGCGATCTGCCGCACGCATTCGCCCGCCGCGGTGGTGTGGGCCAGCCGCGGCGAGGTGCCGCCCCTAGTGCACGGCCTCGGCGGGCTGAGCGGCGTGGTGACGTTCCACCATGAGCCCCAGCTGGTGGCCTCGACCGAGGCCGGGCGCGCGGCGGCGGGGGATCTAGGCGCCTATGACTGCCTGCTGCTGCACGCCAATGGCGCCGTGTGCACGGCGGCTGAGCTGCCCGAAGCAGTGGTGCGGGCGTGGTACCTGGAGGAGCGCTCCAGAGTGGCCGAGCACGCCCGCCGCGCGCGGGCCTTGACCGACAGCGAGGCGGTGCTGCGAGCGCGCCATTATGAGTCCGAGGCCCAGCACGCGTGGGAGTGGCTCAGACTGCGCTTCGGAGACAACAACTGATATTCACCCCGCATGCAACGTGCCCGAATCGCCGCCGGTTGCGCGCTGGCGCTGCTGTGCGCTCTGTTCCTGCTCGCCTGCGGCGGCAGCGCACACACCGACCCATCCCCCTCCTCCAAAAAACCCACCCACGTCACGCTGGTGCTCGATTTCGTGCCCAACGCGGTGCATGCGGGCATCTATCGCGCCCTGGCCGCCGGCTACTATCGAGCGCGGGGAATCGACCTGCATGTGGTGGTGCCGGGGGCCACACAGGACCCGTTGAGCCTCGTCGATGCCGGCCGCGCGCAGTTCGGGCTGGCGGATGGCAGCGATGTGGCGACGCAGATCGATCGCGGCGGCGATGCGCAGGCGGTGATGGCGATTACGCAGCGTCCGCTGGGCGGCCTGATCGCGCTGCGCTCAGAGGGTCTGCGCTCGCCGGCGCAGCTGCAAGGGCGCACGGTAGGGATCACAGGCGTGCCATCCGATCGCGTGGTGCTCGATACGGAGGTGCGCGCGGCAGGCGGCGATCCGCGCAAGGTGCACGTGGTAACGGTTGGCTTCGACGGCGCGCAGGCGCTGTTGTCGGGGCGCATCGCGGCGTTCACGGGGTTCGTGCCGGCCGATGGTGTGCAGCTGCAGGTGCAAGGCCATCCGATCACCCCTTTTTGGCTGGACGAATACGGGGGCCCTGGCTATCCGGGGCTGGTGGCCTTCTCGACGCGGCGACTGGTCGCTTCCGATCTCGCGCTGGTGCGGGCTTTCGTGGCGGCCACAACGCAGGGATACGAAGATACCCTGCGCGATCCGGCGGCTAGCGTGCAGGATCTGATGCGCCTCAATCCAGGACTGGATCGCGGCTTCACGAGCGCCTCGCTGGCGGCGTACCTGCCGCTGTTCAACGAACAGGGCCAGGTGGCTTTCGGCGCGCTGCGCGACGCTCGGATCGAAGCACTTTCGGCGTGGATGCTGCACAACGGCCTGATCCACGCGCCGATCGCCCCCACGCGCTACAGCGCCGGCTGAGCGTCCCGCTCCGCCGCCCCGATTGGCCAACACGGCCTCCCCCGTACTCGATGATGTGACAACGCGTACTCCTTTGTTTATTAAACGATCAACCGTGGTACGCTTGATAGCTAGATCCACATGCGACTTCTCATCACTGGCGTCAGTGGACTTGTCGGCTCCAACCTCGCAGCCGCAGCGGTGCAGCAGAGTTGGGAGGTGTTGGGCACCTGGCGCGACACTCCAGTTGACGTCACAGGCGCGCAGACACAGGGGCTGGATATGGCCGACCGCCACGCTTGCGTGGAGGCGGCGATGGCGTTCGAGCCGGACGTGGTGGTCCATGCGGCCGGCAGCGTTCAGCCCACGCGCCTGGAGCACGAGCCCTATGCGGCGCAGCTGGCGCAGGTGGGCACGGTGCACACGCTGGCCGCGGCGCGCACGGTGCGCGCGCACTACGTGCTGGTGTCCTGCGACTGGGTCTTCAGTGGCATGCTGCCTCCTCATCAACGCTGGAGCGAGGAGGATCCGCCGGAACCCATCAACGCCTGGGGCCGCTCGCGTCAGGCTTGCGAGCTGGCCGCGCAGGACTACAACGGCAGCTGGCTGATAACGCGCCCCGCGGGTCTCTATGGCGTAAACCTGGCGCGCCCTCAGGGCTCGGGCGCGCTCTCTGAGCACGTTTGGACGCACTCCAGCCTGCCGCTGCGCTTGGTCGATCGCATGCGCCACGACCAGTCCCTGCCGGCGCCCGCCGACGGTTATCGCTCGCCGACCTACGTGTGGGATTACGCGCAGCGTGTCTGTGAGCTGATCGCGCAGGACTGCGCGGGGGTTTACAACACCGCGGGTCCGGACTCGCTCAATCGCCGTGAGTACTTGCGCCTTTTGGCACGCTCCTTTGACTGTGATCCGGCGTTGGTGCGCGACGGCACTACGGCAGGTTTCCTTGAGGCCTGCGGTGAGGACCCGCACCTGGCGATGCCGTCCAATACCGCGCTCAGCGACGATAAATCGAGCTTCGTGCTGGGCCGCCACGCAGTGGACGCGCGCACCGGCCATCACCTGATGCGCAGCCAGCTGCGCGGTGTGCTCTCGGGCGCCGATCCGGCGCAAGCCGTGACCATCTGAAGGAGAAAAGAGGAGCCCAGCTCGGGTCCGGGGACGGGGGGCGAGGAGAGCGCCCCCCGGAGCCTGTGTCGCTCAGACAAGCGGTCTTTCCGACAATCGCGCTACTCTGCGCGCTCGCCTCACCCTCTCTACTGAAAGGAAGCATCGATGAACAAGAGCGAACTGGTCGACGCCGTCGCGGCCGAGAGCGGACTCACACGAGCCGACGCCGGACGGGCCGTCGACTCCTACGTCCTCGTCATCAACAAGGCCCTCAAAAAGGGCGACGAGGTCGCCATCACGGGCTTTGGCAAGTTCTCCGTCGTAAAGCGCGCAGCACGTGTGGGCGTCAATCCCCGCACGGGCGAAAAGGTCAAGATCAAGGCCTCCAAGGCGCCAAAGTTCACAGCCGGAGCAAGCCTCAAGCAGAGCGTCAGCCCGAAGAAAAAGTAGAGCGATGGGAGGATTCGGGGGCGAGCAGGGCGGGTAGGTCTCCTCCACAGGCAGTGCAATAGTGCACCGCCGTCACATGGAGGAGACCCATGATTGCCCTGATTGCCCTCGTACTCATCTTGGCCTTGTTCGGTGGCCTCGGCTTTGCCGCGCACGTGCTTTGGTACGTACTGATCGTGGCCATCCTGCTGTGGCTGATCGGCTTCTTCGTCGGCGGCGCGCCTACCGCTGGCGGGCGGCGTGGCTGGTACGGGCGCTAACTCGTAAGGCAGCCGGCAGTGAGGGCGGCGCGCTGATAGCGTCGCCCGCGGGATGACGCTGGTAACGGAGCTTCAGCTTCCTGATCTGGACTACAACGATCCGCAGCTGCGCGGGCCGCGTTTTCATGCGGCCATGCGCGAGCTGCGTAAGCAGGGCTGGTTGGCGACCGGGCCTTTCGGCTATGTCGTGCTGGATCGCGAAGCCTGCGAGATGTTCCTGCGCACTCGCTCCGCGATCTTCCCCGGCATGAAGATCGCGGAGATCTTCGGGGTCAACGAAGGGCCGCTGTATGAGGAGATGCGGCGCAACATCTTGCACATCAACGGCGCCGATCACACGCGGCTGCGCTCACTGGTGAATCCGGCGCTGTCACCTCGCGCGGTGGAGCGCTATCGACCGCTGGCGCGCGAGCTGCTGCAGGAGCTGTTCGCGGGCTACGCGTCTGGCGCGCAGGCCGACCAGGGCCGCTGTGAGTTCGTAACAGCCTTCGCCAAGCCTTACCCCTCGCAGATGATCGCGGCGGTGATGGGCGCCCCGCTCAGTGACGCTCCGCGACTGCACCACTGGTCCAACTGGATCCAGCGCCAGTTCGACGCGGCCTCGATGATGGAAGAGCGTGAGGGGATCGAGACGGCGGTGGAAGAGTTCTACGAGTACGCGGGCGAGCTGGTGCGCACGCGTCGTGAGGACCCCGGCGACGATTTGATCTCGAAGCTGATCGCGGCGGAAGAGGAGGGCGAGAAGCTCTCCGATGTGGAGTGCGTGAACCTCGTGCTGAACGTGCTCATCGGCGGCGTGGACACCACGCAGAGCCAGCTGGCGCATGCGGTGCGGCTGTTCGCTGAGCATCCTGAGCAGTGGCGCTTGCTGGCACAGCGCCCGGAGCTGGCGGCGCAGGCCGTCGAGGAGGTTCTGCGGGTGGAGCCGATAACGCCTTTCACGGCGCGCATCACGACCGAGGAGCTGACCTATCGCGATGTGACCTTCCCCGCGGACACTGTCGTGATGGTGTCCGCCTTCACCGGCAATCGCGATCTCGACGAGGGTGTTGAGGCCGGCGGCTGGGATGACTTCGATATCACCGCCGAGCGGGGCAAGGCGCGGGCCTTGACGTTCGGCGCCGGCGTGCACTACTGCCTCGGCGCGAACCTCGCGCGCGTGGAGTTGCAGGAGGCTTTGGCCTACCTTCCGTCCCGGATGCCCGAATTGACATTGGACGGAGAGCCTGTTTACGAGAGCATCATGGGCATCTACGGTTTGTCTGAGCTGCCCGTTCGCTTCGCTGCTCAGTAGGCCCCTTGTACGGAGGGCCCAAATTGGGAGGGGGGTCTCGGGACGCTCGGCACCGACATGAGGGTGCACGCAATGTCACGGACGGCGAAAGGGTCTCTCATGAAGCTGAGCAGGCGGGAGTTTATGGTGCTGGTGGCATGGGCCTTTGTCAGCGGCGCGATCTTGGGGGGCGCGATCTGCACGGGCGCCAAGGCGGGGGAGTACCACGTGTATTCGTGCCGGACCCCGGATGGGCACGTGGCGCCGGTGGATGGGTGGAGCGAGTCGGTGTCGCAAGCGAACGATCACACCGCGAACACCTGCGCCAGCGAAGGTGGACTGGTGGCGGCGCTGAATGCGGGGCATAGCCACGCGGCGGACACCGATCTGGCGACCTGGGCGTTCAACGCGCCGGCTGGTGAGACGTTGGGGGCCGCCACGGTATGGCGGGCCGGGGATACTGCGGGTGGAACGAATATGGGCGCGGAAGCCTCCTACATGATTTGGCTTGCCGGAGTCGCTAACAGCGGAAACACCGCTCACCCTTTCGACATCTGCGAAGCCTTAAATGGTTGCGCGAGCAGAGGCAATCTCAAGAGCCCACTCGCAGCAAACAATCGCCTGGAAGCACCAAGCGGTGCTTTACACAGTCCATATCTGTCGTTGAACGCCTCATGTGGTTCGCTCATTGCTAGTTCTGTGTGCCCAAATGGTGGAGGCGACGAAAGCGGCAATGCCTCAGTGATAGAGCTCTTCGCCGCCGACCTAGTTCTAGACGACGAAAGCGCCCCCACCGTCGCGGAAGTAGCAGGCCCGCTTGCCGAAGCATCCACGGTAAGCGGCACCACCGACGTGGCCTTCACCGCCAACGACACCGCCTCCGGCGTATACGAGGCGATTTTCCAGGTGGACGGCAACACGGTCCAGAAGTCAGTACTGGACGCAAACGCAGGCAAGTGCCACGACGCAGGCGAGACGACTGACGGCCTGCCGGCCTTCCTTTACACCCGCCCCTGTCCACCCTCGGCAAGCGTCGACGTGCCTTTCGACACGGCGGCGATGCCCAACGGAACCCACCACGTGGTGGTGAGCGTGACCGATGCAGCGGGCAACGCGACACCGGCAGTGGATAGACAGATCACAGTGGCCAACCAGGCCCCACCATCCGGCGGAGGCGGCCAACAGCCAACCCCTGGACAGACCAACGGCCAAAACCCCGCAAGCTCTCCTCCCGGCGCGACCGCGACTGGCGCCGCGACGACGTCCGCGCAACCCCAGGACCGAGGCGCGGCAAACGGCAGCGGCGCCTCCGACCAAGCGACGCTGAGCGCGCGCTGGAAAGGCGCCGGCGTACACCTGACAAGCGCCTACGGCAAGGCCCACACCCTGCAAGGCCGCCTGACGGCCCCCGGCGGCGGCGCCATCGCAGGCGCAAGCATTGACGTGAGCGACGTGCCCGCCTCGCTGGGAGCGCGTACCGCCGGGCTGCCGGCCGCGCATACCGACGTCGCGGGCCGCTTCACGCTGCGCGTGCCTCGCGGCCTGACCTCAGGCACGCTGCGCCTGGGCTACCGCAGTCACACGGCCGACGTCACCCCAGTGGCGAGCAGCACGCTGACGCTGGCAGTGAAGCTGGCCGCACAGCTGCACGTCAGCCCCGCGGTGAGCGCCGCGGGTCGCACGATCCATTTCAAGGGGCGTCTGCTGGGCGGCTCAATCCCACTCGGCGGCAAGCAACTCGTGCTGGAGGCCCGCTCGCCAGGCAATCGCTGGATCCAGTTCAACACGATCCGCACCGACGCTCATGGCGCCTTCAAGGCCGCTTACCGCTTTCGCCTGCCTGGCCCGGTCCCCTACCGCTTCCGCGTGGTCAGCCGGTTCGAGGCGGACTATCCCTTCTTGGCAGGGTCCTCAAATGTCGTGGGGGTGCTGGAGCGATAAGGCTCGCTGTCGAGAAGCCCTTCCAACAAGCTGTCGTAGGCGGCAGCCGTGCGCGTCCAGGTCCAGCTACGCGTAACTGCATCCCGTCCCGCCGTCCCCAGCGAGTCGGCAAGCTTCGCATCGCGCAAGACACTCGCAATAGCGCCGCCGAGCGCGATCGGGTCGCGAGCGACCAGCAAACCCGTCTTGCCGTTCTCGATGGTCTCTTTGAAGCCCCCTTCGGCAATCGCAACAACAGGGGTGGCACAAGCCATTGCCTCCAACGGCACGAGCCCGAACGGCTCACGGATCTGCGCGCAGACGACCACACTGGCGCGCTGGTAGAGCTTCACGACATCGGCGAACTGCAGCTTGGTGCGTATCTCAAGCGTCACCCCACGCGCCCTGGCGAGCTCGTATAGAGCGCCCTCGGACTCACCCCGATCGCCGATCAGCACCAGGCGGGGCCGAGGCTCAGGAAGCGTGGCGAGCGCCTCGATCACCTGATCATGAGCCTTGAGGGGGTGTAAGGCACCCACGGATAGGACATATCCCTCGCGTTGGCCCGCGAGGGGCGAGAGGGCGACCGTATCGACACCGAGGTGCACAACCTCGCTGTCGACTCCATAGATCTCGCGTAGCGTCTCCTGCGTGAAGAAGGAATGCGTGACGATGCTCGGCGCAGCCCTCAGATAGCGACGGTCCAAACGCCGCCGACGCAGCTCAATCGGATTGATACCCAGACGCGTGATCGTTCCCCGCCAACCGGGCGCCAGTCGCACCAGCGCAGGTGGCTCATACGCCGAGCGCAGAGGCTCGGGGGCATAGAAGAGGCTGGGCGTGCGCAAGTAAGGCAGTACATCGAGCGCCTGTGTGAGGGCACTGGCAAAACAGAACACGGCGTCATGGCCTGCTGCATCGATCTCGCTCGCAAGCTGGGCGCCATCGTGAGGCGAGCGCGCAAGCCGCACGATCTCATCGATCGCCCCATAGCCTTGACGCAGCGGGCGCTCGACAATCCGCACGCGGTCGGGCACGGGGACGAAGCGGTGTACGCTCGCATCGCGGGTGTAAAGGGTCAGCTCTCGCGCCCGCGTACGTTCGAGCCACTCGACCAGCACCCGCACGGCGCCACCGGTGGGCAGATGGTGAGCAACCGCGATGTTCACGCTTCGCTGCGCCAGGCTCGCGGCAAGGCTGCCTTGAACAGCATCGCCAGCTCGGGGGGGAGTGCGCGCAGGCCAAGGCCCGCGCCCAGACACACCAGCGCCGTGCCCAACGCCTCGGCGAGGATGCCGACATCCTTCAGCATCAGCGCAGTGCCCACGCCGAGCGCAGCCGCGACGGCCGTGCGCGCCAGAACGCTCCACGGCAGCGCAAACCCTCCGATCGTGCGTGCGAACAGGGTCGTCGAGAGCGTGGCGACCATCACCTCGGAGATCGTGAGCGCCAGCGCCGCCCCACGCGCGCCGTGATCGGGTACGAGCACGAGCGTGAGCGTGAGATTCATGAGCAGAGCTACGACGTTGGTGAGCAAGATCGAGCGATGCCTGTGCAGCGCCAGCAGCGCGAACTGACTGCTGGCGCCCACGAAAGAGAATCCCAGCCCGATACCGAGGATCGCCAAGGCTTCGATCGCGGGCAGGGGCTGTTCGCCGGAGAGGATCTGAATCGCCAGCGGCGCTCCCGCGACGACACACACGGCGGCGAGCGCACCACAGGCCACGGCACCCTCGAAGGTGCGCGCCGTGGCGCCCCGCAGGCGCTCGTGATCGCTCACCGCCGCGCGGGCAAGCACGGGAAAAAGCGCGCCCACGAGGATCACGGGCACGCCGATGAGCACTTCCATCACGCGATAGGCAACGGCGAAGTAGCCGGTCTGAACGGAGCCGGCGATGAGCGAGGTCACGATCACCGTCGTGCGCAGGTAGACCACCGCCAGCGCCGAAGCCAGCGCGAAAGGCAGCGAGGCGTGCATGAGCGCCCACCACGCTCGCGGGTGCATCGCCGGGCGTACGAGCCCCTGCCGCGAAACGCTGACGATCAGCACAATCGCTGCCAGCCCCGCGGGAATCGCGGTCGCGAGCAGCGGCACCAGGCCGGCGCCTGCCAGGATCAGAGCGAGGATCAGGCTCACCTGCACGGTTTGGCGCAGCAAATCCGCGAGCGCCATCCAGCCTTGACGTAGCTCGGCCTGCAGAGGCACGCCCAGGGCGTCCGAGCAGACCAGCAGCAGCAGCCCTCCGCAGGCCACCGCCAAGGCCGCCATGCGCATGGCTTCATAGCCGGCCGCCAACCCGAACGCGAGGGCACCCACGCAGCCAATGGCTGTCAGCGTCAGGCGGGCACCCAGCAGGTTCGACAGCAGCGCGCGCCGCTCGCTCGCCTCCCGCGCCGCCCATTCGCGCACTCCTACAGAGGTGACACCCACGTCGGTGACGCCGGCAATGACGCCTACGATCGCCGTGATAGTGATGTAGATCCCAAAGCCTTCATTGCCCAGATGCCGTACCAGCAGGGGCGCGGAGATCAACGACAGCAGGATGCCGAGCACATAGCCACCCGAGCGCAGCGCGCTCCCTCGCACGGCGCGCTCTCCCGCTTGTGGAGCGTCCAGCACGTCGAGCTCGGCCGCTGCGGTGGGCATTCCCTCTAGCATGGCGGATCGCTGTGAACAGTGTCCCCCAACGAGGTCCCAGCCTTGCGGTGGTCGTCGTCAACTACCGCACGCCCGAGCTGGTTGAACGCTGCATCGGCTCCGTGCTCGCCACGCGCGATGCTTTGGAGCTCGAAACGATCGTGATCGACAACGCCTCGTGCGACGGCAGTGTGGAGCGGCTGCGGACATCGCTTCCCACTGTGCAGGTCGTGGAGATGGAAGAGAACCGCGGCTTCGCAGCTGGTGTCAATGCAGGCTTCCGCCACAGCCAAGCCGAGTTGGTAGTGGTCCTGAACCCCGACACCGAGGTGCGACCGGGCGCCCTGCGAGCTCTCTTTGAGCATCTGGGCGAGCATCGGGAGACGGGCGTGGTCGCGCCGTTGCTGGAAGATGCCGAGGGCCACCTGTCATCCAATGGCTACCGCCACTTCCCGGGCCTCTTCACGCTCGGCCTCGATCTATGCCTTCCGCTCGGCTACGCGCTGAGCTATGCACCTTCCCTGCATCCCTATGCGCTTTCTCCGGCAGCCTTGCAGGCAGGCGCACGTCCTGCTCATGTGTGCGGAGCGGCGATGGCAATCAGGCGCAGCGCCTATGACCAGGCTGGCCCACTGGATGAGAGCTTCTTTCTATATCTCGAGGAGACGGAGTGGCAATACCGTGTCACGCAGCAACGCTGGGCGATCGAAGTGCTGCCCACAGCGCGCGTCTGCCACCTGGTGCGCGGCGGCGGCGAGGGAGCACTGGCGCCCTCCCCCCACTTCGTTGCCGGCGCCCTGAACTACCTTCGCCTCAAAGGCGTCTCGCGTCTTTCGTCTCGCGGCGTGTTCGCACTGGCATTGACTTCCTCGTGGCTCACATTGCGACTGATCGCGTGCTGGCCTGCCAAGCGCGAGAAGGCCACGCGCCAGGCACACGCTTACGGCGCTCTGCTGGGACGCGCGCTGCGGGGCGAGATGCCGCAGGACGGATCCTCACAGGCGCCCGTACGCAAGGTGGCAGCGCACGGCGGCTCGCAGCGATGAGCGACCGGCTGCCCAGCCGCGTCGGGATCAACGCCCTTTTCCTGGAGCCCCGCATGGGAGGGCTTGATACCTACGTGCGTGCGCTGCTGCCCGAAATGATGCGCCTGGCGCCGCAGGTGCGTTTCAGTGTGTTCTGCAGCCCCGGAGGACGGGAGTACCTGATGCGCGAGCAGTGGAGCCAAGAGGTCGATCTCATCACGCACCCGCTGCTCGGTCGTCGCGGACTGAAGGCCGCCGGCGAGCTGACCGTGCTGGGGCCTATCGCCGGTCGCCGGGTGGACCTGCTGCACAGTGTGGCGATGACGGCGCCGCTGCGCACCCGCGCCGTGAACGTCGTCACGCTGGCAGACGTGACCTGGATCGTGGCGCCCGACCCAGGTGAGATGGGGACGGTGCGCGTGTGGCGCGCGGTGGTGCCACCCGTGGCGCGCCGCGCCGACCGCCTCATCGCTCTCTCTCAGGCGGGCGCCGAGCACATCGTGGAGCACCTGAATGTTGCCGCCGAGCGCATCGACATAGTGCCGCTGGCAGCCGGCAGCGATGGCTCAGCCATTCCCACACCCGAGCAGGAGCTGCGCTCCCGTCTGCAGCTCGGTCAGGGCCCCGTGATCCTCAGTGTGTCCGCCAAGAAGGTGCACAAAAATCTTTCTCGTCTCGTACAGGCGATGGTGGCAGTCGTCCAGCGCCACGCCGACGCCAAGCTCGTGCTGCCGGGTAACCACACCGCCCACGAGGATGAGTTGCGCGAGCTGGCGCGAGCAGAGGGAATAGCCGCCAACGTGGTCTTCCCCGCCTACGTCAATGCCGAGGATCTCGAGGGCCTGTATGCGCTGGCGCGCTGCTTCGTCTTCGCCTCCATCAATGAGGGCTTCGGCATTCCCATCCTCGAGGCCATGCGACGGGGCGTGCCCGTGGCCTGCGCCAATGCATCCGCGTTGCCGGAGGTGGCGGGAGAGGCGGCGATCTACTTCGATCCCTACAGCGTCCCCGACATAGCCCTCGCCCTCACGCAGCTCCTGGAGGACTCGGCATTGGTACAGCGCCTCAGCACTCTCGGCGCGCAGCGCGAGGCAACTTTCACGTGGGAGGCAAGCGCGCAAGGAACGCTCGATAGCTATGCACGCGCCTACGCGCTCAAGCGATGAGCCCGGATGTCCCGCACCCTGCGCAGATCGCCGACGGCAAGCCTGCTTCGCGTATCGACCGCCCCCTGCGCGTCGGCCTCAACCTGATCTTCCTCGGCGAGCGCGCCGGTGGCGTGGGCCGCTACGCGCGCCGCCTGCCGGGCGCGCTGCTCGCCGCCGAGCCCGCCACCGAGGTGCACGTGTTCGTCTCCCGTGACGCCCCCGCGAACCTGCGCCAGGAGCCATGGGCCGGCGAGGTGCGCTGGACGACCGTGCCCGTCCGTCTGCAAGGCCCGCCTCTGCACGTGCCCGCGGAATACCTGGCGCTGCCCGCGCTGGCGGTCGCGCATAAGCTGGATGTGCTGCACAGCCCTGCCAACACAGGACCCTCGCGCGCCCCGGGGGTAGCCACCGTGGTATCGCTCATGGACCTCATCTGGCTGCACCGACCCGATGAATGGGAGGCCAGCCCGCGCGTGCACAGCACCATGCGCCGCCGTGTCGGTGCCGCCGTGGGCCACGCCGATCGCATCCTCGCCATCTCAGAGGCCACCGCCGCGGACATCGCGCGAACGCTCGTCGTGCCCCGCCGGCGTATCGGCGTCACCCCGCTCGCGGCCGACCCGCCCCGAGTCGATCCCACGCCTGAGCCGGCGCTGCGCGCCCGCCTGGACCTCGGCGAGGCCCGCGTCGTGCTCTGCATCGCCCAGAAGCGCCCTTACAAAAACCTGCACACGCTGGTGCGCGCCTTGGCGGCGCTGGCGCCTGACGTCGTGCTGGTGCTGCCCGGCGTACCCACCCCGTATGAGGCGCAACTGCGCGCGCTCGCGGACGAGCTGCAGGTAGCCAGGCGCGTGCGCTACCCCGACTGGCTCTCCGAGGCGGATCTTGAGGGCCTGTATGCGCTGAGCGCGGCCTTCGCATTGCCGTCGCTTATCGAGGGCTTTGGCCTACCCATCCTCGAGGCCATGCAGCGCGGTTTGCCCGTGGCCTGCGCCAACACTTCCGCTTTGCCCGAGGTCGCCGGCGATGCCGCGCTCCTGTTTGACCCTGAAAACCAAGCGGAGATCGATACCGCCATCCGCAGGTTGCTGGAGGACGGGGATTTGGCTCAGGACCTGCGCGCACGCGGTCATCGACGCGCCGCCAGCTTCACCTGGCAGAACACCGGCGCGGCCACCCTCGCCGGCTACCGCGATGCGCTCGATGCGCGCCAACTCGGCGCTCGGCGCTAACCTGCGCCGCCGTGCCTCAAGTACTAATCGTGCGCGGCCACCAGGCCACACCTTGGGAGCTGCGTCCCTGGCAGGAGCTGCCGGAGCGCTTTGAGGTCTCCTACCTGCTGACCGGCTCCAACCGCTTTGGCTCGCTGGCGGGATTGCGGCCGGTCAAGGTCAGGGCGCTACGCGATCTGCTGCCGCGCGGGGTAGCGGGCGAGGTCGGAGCCGTAGCGCTGGGAGACCGCTACCTCTCAGGCGAGGACAGCTTCGCCGCGGCCGACATCGTGCACGCCGAGGAGCTCTCCTACTGGTTCGCCGCCGAGGCCGCCAAGCGCAAGGCGCGCCACGGCTTCAAGCTGGTTCAGACGGTGTGGGAGACGCTGCCGCACATGAATGCCTACCGCAACGGCCATGCGCGCAAGAACCGTCAACAGGTGCTTGCGCACACAGATCTGTTCCTGCCGGCCACCGAGCGTGCCGCGCTGGCCTTGCGCCTGGAGGGGGTAGCTCCAGAGCGCATGCTCGTGTGCCCCCCCGGCATCGACACGGAGCGCTTCGCCGTGGCAGCACCCCAACCGCCACCGAGCGAGCACACCATCCTCTCCCCTGGACGACTGGTGTGGGAGAAGGGTCACCACGACGTGCTGCGCGCCGTGGCCGCGCTGCATCGCGGCATCGTCACTCTGCCTGGAGATCGGATCTCAAAGCCACGTGTGCTGTTTGTCGGCTCCGGGCCCGAGGAAGCTAGGCTGCGCGCGCACGCTGCCGAGCTAGGTCTAGCCGAGTACGTGAATATCCGCGCGGTGCCCTACGAGCAGATGCCGGCGGTATTTGCCACTGCCTCGGCGATGGTGCTGGCCAGCCAGTCCTCCGCCACCGCCGCCTACCATCCGTTCGACGTTCCGCGAGCTTTCTGGGAGGAGCAGTTCGGCTACGTGCTCGCCGAGGCTATGGGTGCCGGGCTGGCGATCGTCACGACCACCAATGGAGCGATCCCGGAGGTGCTCGCGGGGGTCGGTATGCCAGCTGGCACCGCGACGTGGGCGGCAGGCACAACAGAGCCAGGAGGAGCAGCTGTGAGCTTGGTCGCCCCCGGCGACTGGTTTGAGATCGCACACGCGCTTGCCGCCGGCCCACTCAGTCGCGCCCCGGCCGCGCGGGTCTCCCACTCCCCTGATGTCATACGGCAATACTCAACCGCGGCAGCCGCCGAGCGCCTGGCGCTCGCCTATGAGCGCGTGCTCGGGAGCTGAGCAGGCGTGTTGCCCAAGCGTTACGGTACGCGACGATGTTAGACGCCCTCAAAGCACAGGCTGACCCACACCGCTTCGACCTGCATCCAAGCGGCACGGGGACCATCCTTGACATCGGCTGCGGCGCGCAGAAGGTCCCCGGCGCTGTCGGCCTCGATATCTCCGCCGACACGGCTGCCGACATCGTGCACAACCTCGACGTCTTCCCCTACCCCATCGAGGACTCAAGCTTTGATCAGATCCTCTTGCAGGACGTGATCGAGCACGTCGAGCAGCCGATCAAAGTGTTCGAGGAACTGCACCGCATCGCGCGGCCCGCAGGGCGTGTGCAACTGCGCACCCCCCATTTCTCCTCGGTGCTGGCCTACGGTGACCCTACACATCGCCACTACTTCTCCACGCTTGCCATCCGCTCATTGGCGGAGCCGCGTTTCGCGCACTACACCGACATTCGCTTCCGCGTCGTGCACGTCACCCTCGACCTCTGGCTGCCATGGCGGCTGCTTGGCATAGGCGCCTTCGCCAACCGGCTCCCCGAGGCCTACGAGAAGTATCTCGCCTTCCAATTCTCAGCGATGAACATACGCGCGGAGTTTGAGGTTCTCAAGTAGCTCGCTACGCAGCTGCCTTAGTTGCGAAGTGGCGGTCCAGCTCATTGGCGTAGGTACGCCCCACAGACGCCTTGTGCTCCTCAAGCCACTGGCTGAAAGCGATCTGTCCGCGTGGGTGCTCATGTGAGACGAGCAGCCCGGCGGTGAGACCCTTGATCTCATCCGGGGTGAGCACGACGTCGCGCACGAACAGGCCGAGCGCGCGCGCCGCCGCCGCCATCAGCGACGGAGGCATGTGAACGATCGGCGAACGGGCATTCACGGCGTCGCGCACCAGCGCAACGAGCTCACCAAAGGACATCGTCTCGGGTCCCGCCGCATCAACTACCACGTCACCTTCGCAACCCGCGACATCGACGCAAATCCGCGCCAGATCCTCGACGTGAACCGGCTGCACGAGATAAGCGCCGTCGCCGGGCAGCGCAAAGGCCGGCATGCGGCGCAGAATCCAGGCGATGTTGTTGGCCAGCACATCGCGCTCGCCACCGTAGATCCAGGTAGGTCGCACGATCGAGTAGCGCAAGCCCGACTGGGCCAAGGCGTACTCGACGAGCGCCTTGCCTCGGAAATACGGCAGCGGTGACTCGATTGAGGGATTGGTGATGCTGACGTGCACAATCCGCTTGACTCCGGCGCGCTGGGCGGCGTAGAACAGCATGCGCGAGCTCTCGATCGCGTTGGCAAAGCTCGTCTGGCCGTGATCGAAGCGGACCCAGAAGGTGTTGTAGAGCGTCTCAACGCCCTGTAGGCTGCGGGTAAGCGCGGCTGGGTCGTCAAAGCGATAGGTGAAAGTCTCAACACTCTCCCGCAGCGGATGTGAGCGCTCGGGATGGAAGGTCAGAGTCCTGAGATGGTGGCCGCGATCCAGCAAGCGCCGGGCGATGTGATTCCCGGAGTAGCTGAATGCTCCCGTGACGAGATCGATAGGGGTGTGATTACTCATCGGTTTCCTCTCCTTGCAGTGGCAAGACCGCTTCCACGAGCCCCGCAAGGCGCGTAGCGAGATCAAGCAATGACTGGGCGCGAGACTGATCGGCCTGCAGATGGCTGAGCATGTCCATGCCGAAATAGAGCGAGACAAGCCCGAATGCCAGATCGCGCGGGGCGGCAAGTGCCTGAAAGGGCGTCCCGCTGAGCAACTGCTCCAGCTTGCGCCGCACCATCTCGATCCATGGCTCAATGCGAGCGGCCACCTCAGCGCCGAGGCTGGCGTCGGTGACGCCGCCGCTCACCATCTCACCGAGCACCGTGATGTATCCGCGTTCGAGGTCCTCGGCATAGATCGTGCGCGCCAAGACGGCCAACTCGGGGGCGCTTCGAGCAGCCTCGAATGCCGGTCCGTACTCCTTCATGCGGCGCTCGCTGATCAAATCGAGCACCGCCAGAAGCAGATTCCGGACACTGCCGAAGTGGTAGAAGATCAGCGCCTGGTTGAAGTCGCCTTCGCCGGCGATTGCGCGCGCGCTCGCTCCGGCAAAGCCCTTTGTCTTAAGCGCCCCCAGGGCCGCCTCAACGATCTGGAGCTTCGTGCCGCTGAGACCCGGCGGGCTACTTGGCGAGGTGGGTGTTATGGGTGGCTGCATGGCACGAGTTTAGCAGACGCTCAAAGCGACCGCTCAAATGCCCTTTCACCGCGGACTACTCCATGCGGCCGCACAGCGAAAAGCAGTCTCATCAAAGGCGTAGCCGCCACCGTCAAAGAATGCATACTCGACTTCGGCGCAATCAATGAAGAAACGAAACTGGCATCATGTCGCCTATTACCGCATGTTTGACAGGAGAAGGTCAAAAAGAGGGCTAGCCGTCCGGCCGGCACCGCGGGCAGACCATCCGGATCTGCCCGCCACGCCACGTCGATGAAGCATCCGTGACTCCATCCAGCACGGCGCTCAGTCAGAGCCATGAGGGGCAGGTCGCGCGTATCTAGGCGATCGTAGTGGTGTACGCCAGGAGAGCTTCGAACTCCCGACGTCTACTAGCCTGGATCGTGCATGAACAGTTGCGGCCCGATGGCCGGGCCGCTTGACTGTCCGCCTGTGGATTCTGCGGGGTTGCCGAAGCCTACAGATTGAACTCGGGAGGATCACCTTGAAGATGACACGCGATGGGCGCAGTTCTACGATAGATGGTCGTGCCCGACGGAGAGGGGGTTTGGTGTCGCACGCAGGCAGCGCTTTGCTGGCCGGACCACGACCGAGCTCTTATCCCTTGGGGCATCACTTAATTTCGAAATCTATCTGTGTAGGGATGACGTTGGTAGCTTTCCAGATACTTTTACCCGCGAAATCACCGTCGTTAGTGCTATTGCCACACAGGCCTCCATTTGACGTTATCGTAAGCCCCGAAGCCATAGATATCGCTTGAACCTGTTTCTTTTCGCCGCCGGGCGCTAGGTTAGCGTAGCTCACAGGCCTACGGTCCCTATTTGCTGTGACGACTTCAAAGTTACACTTTGCGTTACCACGCACTTCAATCTTGCAAGTGGTCAAAATCGATACCGCCCCTCCAGAGAGATAAGCCATGTTGCACATGAAGTTATTTGTAACTTCAGTGCCTAGCGCTGTGCATTTTTCGAATTTTTGAACCAGACTCACAGAACCGGTGGGACTCTCCGGGAAGCCTGTGCCAAGCGTCTGCGATTTTACTTCGGCGCATGTTACTGACTTACCTGCTTCCGCAGTAAAGGTCTGAACCGATGCCTGTGTGCCAGTAAGCCTAAAATTCATATCCGGTGCTGAGTAGAACCGTGGCCCCGCGTTCTGCACGAGGGAGTAGAACTCTCCGACACCTAAAAGCCTACCTTCTTTGCTTGCTTTTATACCTAGTGATTCGCATTTCGCGCCTACCACTTCCGTAACTATGTTTGTCACTGCTTGGATGATGAGTGTGTTTTCGTTAGCGTCTCCGCTATCGGACACTTCAAAAACGTTTAGTGCGCTGTTAGTTTTAGGTTCCAGCTTAATTTCGCAGGAGGCAGCTTTTATCGTGCATAATTTCACGATCTTACCTGGTATTTTGCCTTGTTCTTTACCTTGCACTTTAGTCTGTTTAATTTCTGCTTCACATTCACTGACAGTTGCTACTTCTTCTTTTAGTCCACTGGCTTTTACGGTACACGTGCCCAATTTGGTGATGACGATGCCCAGATTAGGCCCTTTGACCTGTTCTTTTTCTGTACCTTTGACCGTCCAAGTCGTTTTGCTGTTACCTGGTTCCTCGGCCGTGCAAGTCATCGTTGCCCCGCCGGCTTCCAATGTAGTTTCAAAGAGTTCTCCTGTGCCTTTGTCGGCCCCTTTGACCTGCGACTCGAATTCTGCATAGGCCGGCGCCGCCGATCCGAGGAGGGCTGCCATAGCCGCCAAGGTTGATATAAGCATTCCCGCTTTCATTATTTCCATCCTTATTCCGATTTTGTCGCTGAACGAGGCTCACCCGCATTCCGCGGTTTGCCGACGCTACGCCCATAACCGCTCTCTGCAACCTCCGGCACCAAGCTCCCCCAGACACTTCCGCGATCCACCGAAAATGTTTCCGACTATCAGGGGTGGGCACGGCTCCCGGACCACTCCTCCCCTGGGCGAGAGCACGCATACCGGTTGGCGTGAACTGACACAGCCGTCGAAGGCGCCTACGGCCGAGGCCACACCAAGCATCACGCATCTGCGTCGCAATCGCAGTGATGTCCACGCATAGGCTCCTGAGTTTCGTCCAGAGCGCAAGCCAGATAGAGCCCCATGAGCATTCCCGCTTCGCCCTGGGTGAGCGGGAGCGTTGTCCCACCCCCTGTGACCTGCCTAGATCGTCCCAGCGGAGAGCCTCGGGCGGCTCGAATCGCTGCCGAGACGCCTATAGCTCGTTGGTGAGCGATCCCCAGGGCACGTGTCTGCAGCGAGAGCACCTATCGACTCGTGGACGGCAGCTACATAGCGCTCTGCTAGCAGGAGCAGCAGGCGCGCATTATCTGTCCTCCTCAGCACCAGGGTATGACGGCTAGCAACCACTGGGGATGGACTAGCGCGAACGCAGATCTGTTCGTGGTCTTCGTCGATCGCCCTTGGCATAACCGGGCATTCGGAGCGAGTGGTGTGTCCGTCGGCGATGCAGTGCACAGCAGTTGACAGTGCCGGTAAAGGGTGACGTTCAACCGTCTGCGCCCAAGAGCGGGCGCCGACCACGGTCGACGGGTCCCCGGGGCTCCTCACGCCGAACGCCCAAGCTCATACCCACCGATACAGCGCGCGCACGTGATGGCCAGGAAGACAGCGCAAACCTTAAGTGTTGCCACTTCCATTGCCACCCCACACACCTAACGTGGGCCTAACCCCCGCCGAGGAGGCGAAAATCCCCGCCGTAGCAGGGGTTTTGCACAACGCGCCAGGAGAGATTCGAACTCCCGACCTTCGGTTCCGTAGACCGACGCTCTATCCAGCTGAGCTACTGGCGCAGAGGCCACAGTCTAGTCGGCGCGAGCCCTGACAGCCTCGCCGCGCCACAGCACACCACCAACCCCAGCCGATCTCGCCCCGTCCTACCAAGCATCCACGTGCGGCCGCCTCTTGTCCTCCCGCTCCCGCCATCCACCCCCGACTGCCCGATCGAACAGCATCGCAACCCAGCGGCGCGAGTCGGCCGGATCGATGACGTCGTCGATCTCGCCATAGGCGGCCATGTTCAGGCCCCTGCCGTGCTCGTAGGCGGCCTGCACGGTGGCCGCGAAGACGCGCTCGCGCTCCTGTGGGTCCTCAATCGCCTCAAGCTCGCGGCGCATGCCCAGGCGCACCGCGCCCTCAAGGCCCATGCCACCAAACTCCGAAGTAGGCCAGCCCACCGTGAAGAGACCCGCCTTGAAACCTCCGCCCGCCATCGCCTGAGCGCCGAGGCCATATCCCTTGCGCAGCACGATGGTGCCGAGCGGCACCTGCAGGTTCGCACCCGCCAGGAACATACGGGCCACATGGCGCACGGTGGCGGTGCGCTCGGCCGCCGGGCCGACCATGAAGCCCGGCGTGTCGCACAGCAGCAGCACCGGCAAATCGAAGGCGTCGCAGAGCTGCATGAACCTCGCGGCCTTATCCGCGGCGTTCGCATCGATCGCCCCACCCAGATGCGCAGGGTCATTGGCCACCACCCCCAGCGGCCTGCCCTCAACGCGCGCCAGCGCAGTAACGGCACCGGGGCCGAAACCTCGACGCAGCTCCAGCACCGAGCCTTCGTCACACAGCGCGTCCAGCACCGCGCGTACCTCATACACGCGCTTGCGCTCGCTGGGCACCAAATGGCGCAGCGCGCGCTGGTCTGGCACCGTGAAGTCCGCCACAGGACCATGGAAGTAGGAGAGGTAGCGCTTGGCGACCCGCATCGCCTCGGGCTCGTCAGCGACGCGCACATCCACCACCCCGTTGGCGTGCTGCACATCGATAGGTCCCACCTCGGCCGGCTCATACACCCCCAAGCCACCCCCCTCGATCATCGCCGGCCCGCCCATGCCGATCGAGGAGCTCTCGGTGGCGATCACCACGTCACAACACCCCAGTAATGCGGCGTTGCCGGCAAAGCAGTTGCCCGCGACCACGCCTACCAAGGGCACACGGGCGCTGAGGTGAGCGAAGAGATGGAAGGCACGGCAGTCAAGGCCCGCCACCATCGGCCAGTCCACATCGCCGGGCCTACCGCCGCCGCCCTCGGCGAGCAGCACCACCGGCAGCCGACGGCGCTCGGCGATCTCAAACAGACGGTCCTTCTTCTGATGGCCTCGCATTCCCTACGTGCCGGCGAGCACGGTGTAGTCATAGGACATCACCACGCACGGCTCGCCCTCCACATCCCCCACTCCCGCCACCAGACCATCCGCCGGTGTACGAGCGATCAGCTCCTCGCGCGCTCGCCTGCGCTCCTGAGCGGCGAACAGCAGCGGGCCGTACTCCACAAACGTCCCCTCGTCCACCAGGTCGGCGAGATTCTCGCGCGCTGTGCGCCCGCCCTTGGCGTGGCGCTTGGCCACCGCCTCCACGCGCGCCTCGTCCAGGCCGACCGCGTGGCGCTCGCGCACCGCCTGAAGATCCTCGCGCGTAGCGTCGAGATCAACCGCGGCAGAGCCCCCGTCATGTAACCGCTCGCCACTAGCCTCAGCGTGAGCAACGACCATCAGCACCTGGCCCTCCCCCACGGTGTCACCCGCGACCACCTCCACGCGGTGCACCACCCCATCGACCTCGGCCACCACCTCGTGCTCCATCTTCATCGCCTCAAGCACCACCAGCACCGCGCCGGCCCGTACCGATCCGCCGGGCTCGGGCGCGACAGCGATCACGACACCGCCCATCGGGGCCACGACAGCGGTCTCGGAGCTGGCCGGCATGCAGAGATCATCGCGCACCTCTGCCATTGTGAGCTTGGATGCCTGAGGGCGACACAATTCACTACGCGGCAGCTCGCATCCGCGCCGTGCTCGCCGGCCGAGCACCTGAAGAGATCCTCACTCCTCAACCCCGCCATGGGGCCGACCGCTGGCCCGAGCGGCTCGCGGACAGAGCGGTGCGCTCCGTAGACGCCTATGGCAAGCACCTGTTTGTGCGTTTCGAGGGAGACCTCGCGCTGCACTCCCATCTGCGCATGAGCGGAGCCTGGGGGGTGTACCGCAAAGGAGAGCGTTGGCGGCGCGCGGCCCACAGAGCCTGGCTCGTGCTGCGCTTGAACGGTTGGGAGGTGGTTGAGTTCGACGGTCCCGTGCTTGAGCTGATGACCGAGTCACGCACGCGCTTTGACCGCCGCCTTGCGGCTCTCGGCCAGGACGTGCTTGGCAAGAGCTTTGACATGGAGCTCTTTCTTCGCCGCCTGCGCCGTGAGGACCCAGACCTCCCCATCGGCGATGCCCTGCTCGACCAGCGCACCGTGGCGGGCATTGGGAATGTGTGGAAGGCCGAGACCTGCTTCGCCGCGGGCATCGATCCTTGGCGCCCGCTCGCCACTGTGAGCGACGAGGAGGCAGCCACACTCCTGCGCACTGCCCGCGAAGGTATGAGTCGGTGCGTCCGCGAGGGCTTCAGCGCGCGTCCGCGAGCCGTCTACAAACGGGCCGGCTTGCCCTGCCCACGCTGCGGTTCGCCAATCGCCCAGCGCCGGCAAGGCGATGAGAACCGCTTGACATTCTGGTGTCCGCACTGCCAGATCTGAGAGCCCCCACGACGGCCGCAATATTGATGGGCGGGAGGCTAGGTCTGGGGGCGCGGCGTGGCGGGAGGCTAGGTCTGGGCGCGCGGCGTGGTGTCCTCGCTTGACGAGCCGGCCTCGGCCTCCAGGTCGGCGGCGTCTGTGAAGGGGAGTGCCTCGTTCATGCCGGTCAGCTCGAACAGGCGCTGCACGTTCTCAGGGCCGGGAATGATCCTCAGCTCGTGACCGCGGGCACGACAGAGCTCATGCCCTGTGAGGAGTGTCTGCAAGCCGCTCGAGTCGATGAATGTAAGGTTTCTGAGGTCGATGACGATGAGCCCTGGCTCGTCGGCAGAAGCGTCTTTGAGAGCCGCTTCGATCTCGGGAGCGCCCAGGAGATCTGCTTCGCCGGCCAGAACGATCGTCTGAGCATTGGCGGCGCTCGTTACGTCGATGGTCAGGTAGGGATGCTCGCTAGTCACTTTCACCCTCTGTTCTGAGGCGAGCGCGTCGTCCAGGCATTGTACGCGGGGTGGAGTCGCGCCGGATGCCACATGGGCTCTCGCCTCAGAACGAACACCGTCGCTGAACGACGGCATTCAGGCGTTAGAGGAGCCGGCTGTCCTCGTGCCGGGTGGCGTCGCGGTCTGCGTTTGCGGATTCGCGGCCTCGTGCAGGGCTGCGGGGAGCGTTGGATGGATGGGGATCGCGTCGGATAAGCCGACGATCTCGGCGAGGCGCTTTAGCTGTGAGGTGTCGGGGATCACGAGGATCAGCTTGGCGCGGCGGTGGTCGAGGCGGTCGCTGAGGCGTAGCACCATGTCGATGCCTGCGCTGTCGAGATAGCGGGTGTCGCTGAGGTCGACAATCAGGGTTGACGCGTCAGGGCCAAGTGTGTCGGTCAGCTGCCGTTGGACGGTGGCGGCGTTGGCGGCGTCCAGATCTTCGCTGACGTGCGCGATCGGCACTCCGTCAATCCGTTCGATGTCCAGTGCGCTCATGCTTGGTGGGAGAGTCTCTTGGCGATCGTCACGATGGTTCCGTCTTCGTCACTGTTGACCTCAACGCTGTCGGCCAGCGAGCGCATGATCTGGAGTCCTCTCCCGCCGCCCTGCGGGCGCGTGGTGCGCCAGCGGCCGGTGTCGCGGACGGTGACGATCACCTGCTGGCCGTCGTATTCGCAGCGCACTGTGAAGCTCGCTTGGCGGGCGCCGTAGGCATGCTCGATCGCGTTGGTTGCAGCCTCGGAGGCCGAGAGGGCGATGTCGAATAGCTCGTTTTCCTGGGCACCGACGGCCCGGAGCCAGCGGCCGAGCGTGTTGCGCAGGCCGCCCAGGACGTTGGGGCGCGCTGGCAGGGTAATGTCGAGCGTGTCTTCGAGGGGTGCCGTCTCGACAGCGAGGAGCGCTACGTCGTCCTCGAGTGGGGTCTCATCCAGGAGCGATCGGTACACGCGGTCGGCGAAGGAGGAGTCGGTGCGTTGCGCAGCGGCGTGGGCGGCGGTCGTCAACCGTCGGAAGCCCTCGTCGATCGACTCTTCGCGTCGCTCGATGAGCCCGTCGGTGTAGAGCAGGAGCCTGCTGCCGGTCGGAAACGGATAGCGGCACGCTTGGTAGGAGTGTCCGGTGCGCACGCCGACGGGCAATCCGTGCGTCTGCTCGAGCAGACGGGTTTCGCCGTCTGGCTCGATCAGCAGCGGGGGCAGGTGTCCGGCGGTGACCGCTTCGAGCTCTTCGGCCTCAGGATCGAGTTCGAGGATCGAGAGGGTGGCGCCTCGGCTGCGGCCCATCGAGACGAGCAGGTCGTTGAGCATGGAGACGACCTCGGCGAGCTTGTGTCCTTGCGCCATGTAGGCACGCAGGGCTGTGCGGATCTCCGCCATCACTGAGGCGGCCAGCACCCCGCGACCGACGACATCGCCGATCACGAACGCGACCCGCCCGTTGGCGAGCTGGAACACGTCGTACCAGTCACCGCCGACCTTGATGCCCGAGCCAGCCGGCAGGTACTTGGCGCTGAAGCGCATACCGGGTATCTGGGGCAACGTGTCCGGCAGAAGCGTGCGCTGCATGATCTCCGTGACGGCGCGCTGCTCTGAGACACGGGCGTTGTCGATCGCCAGCGCGGCGCGGTCGGCGGCGAGCTGAAGCAGCGTCACGTCGTCCTCGTCGAAGTGGCGCAGGACGAGCGTGCCAATGTGCATCACGCCGATGACGCGACCTTCGACGTGAACGGGCACACCAAGCATTGAGCGGATGCCCTTCTGTCGGAGGATCGGGTTTACGACCTCGGCGTGATCGAGATCCTCGATGATGATGGGACGCGCCTCGGCGGCGACACGGCCTGCAAAGCCGCGGGAGAGGGGCACCTGAACCCCCTGACGAACCTCCTCCTCAAGTCCTCGCGCAGCGCGTGCGACAAGCACGCCTCGGTCCTCGTCGAGCAGCAGCACCGCTGCGGTGTCGACCTCGAGTGAGCTGCGGATGCGCTCCAGCAGCTCAGAGAGCATGTCCTCCAGGGACATGTATCCGAGCGCGGAGTCGGCGATGCTGAGCAGCTGGCTGCGCCGGCTCTCGGATACCGAGGAGCCACGCGTGGACGGCTCGGGGCTCCTCGTAGGCGCGATGTCAGGCCCGTTTCTTGCTTCGCTTTCTAGCTGCTGGGCATCCACTAGCCGTTTATACCTTCAGCTCGGGACGTCATGCTGGCGCAGACGGGTTCCTCAATCGGCTCGTCGCGGCCTTGAGATTTCTCGCCTTGGCGTGCCATGTCTGGTCTCTCTACCCCAGTTGGCCGAGGGTGAACCACTGCGCCGTAGGTCCGCTTGTTTGCGCGAATGAGCTGAGGGTAAAGGCCCACTGAGAGGCCGGCAGCGCCAAGTTGATGTCCGGCTGGAACGTAGGAGCTATGCCGCGGCGACGAACAGTTATTCAGTGTTGCGCGAGCGTCGAGGAGACGCCTCACCCGGTGCCTCCAGGCGGTCCAAGCCCATCGCCAGGACCGCCTCGACCTGATCCGCAGCCCCCGACGCCGACTCCTGAAGCGCCGCCACTGCCCCCTGACCCCAATCCGCCGAGCATCTGAGCGTGCGTCTATCGCGCTCTCAGGCATATATGACTAGCTGCTCTTTTTGCCGCCCTTGCGTCCGGCGGCGGCCTTCTGTGCCTTCGTGCCTCCCTGGGACGTAGCGTTTCGTTTGGTGCCTGAGCCCGAGCTCTTGCCTCCTCGCTTGGAGGACCCTGGGCTGTTGGCGATCTTCGCGGCGCGTTCCTTGCTCATGACCTAACGGGGGATAGCGGTACTCCAAGCACTCATGGACCCGATTGCGAGACCCGCTGATTGCACCCATCTTTCGCTTACAGCTAGAACGGGTCTACGCCGCTCGGCGTGAGGCAGCCCGGATAAGCGATCTGACCACCTCGCCGGGTCTCTCGCCCTGGTTGCGCGCAATCCTTTGCAGCGCCTCCGCATCATCCCCCTCAAGCGTGAGCTGCACGACCAAATGACGATCGCGCGACGCCTCTGCTACCTGCACATCAGCAGAATCCAGCTTGCCCAACTCCTCGTCGAAGTCTCCAGGCAGGGGATCGGTATCGGGAAGCATCATGACCTCTCCAAGATCATACGCTCGGCTGGCGTCGAATCCCACCCGGTATGAGCAGCCAAATGGTGGGTTCGGTGGTCTCCTCGATCACCAGCGTCAGGAGTCGGTTCGCGTGGCTATGGCCGATGAGCAGCCTGCGCGTTTCGCGCTGACGGCGCTCTGGCCTACCACGGCGATTCTTGACTGCCACGTGGCGATTCCAGATCGTCTGCTCCGCCTCGGCGGTCGAGATACCACGGGCTCCGAGCTTGTCCAGAGCAACCTCCGTGGCGAGCAATTGGTTGACGTCATCCGGCACCCGCCAAGCATGACCAACGCTGGGGACATCTGGCCGATGCGAGTTCGAACAACGGCCTCACACTCTGCGAAACGGAAGGGGGGGGATTCGAACCCCCGTCAGAGGCTTAACCCCTGAAACGGTTTTCGAGACCGCCGCATTCAACCACTCTGCCACCCTTCCACGGCCGAAGGCTAGCCGATACTCACCTAGCGCCGCGAAGCGAAGAACTCACTCAAGAGCCCCGCGCACTCCCCCGCCAGCAGCCCCCCCGCGACTTCGGGGCGATGGTTCAGGCGCGCCTCGCCCAGCACGTCGAGCACGCTGCCCGCAGCCCCCGCTTTGGGATCGCTCGCACCAAACACAACCCGCGGCACGCGGGCCAGCACAATCGCCCCCGCGCACATGGCACACGGCTCCAAGGTCACGTACAAAACGCTCTCCAGCACCCGCCAGCCCCCCACCTCGCGGGCGGCCTCACGCAAGGCCAACACCTCAGCGTGCGCCGTCGGGTCCTGACGCACTTCGCGCTCGTTATGCCCACTGCCAATCACCTCGCCTTCGCGCACCACCACCGCGCCGATCGGCACGTCCTCGTGTTTCAAAGCTTGCTGAGCCTCGCGTAAGGCCAGCTGCATGAAGTACTCATCGCGTGGGAAGAAGCGTTCGCTCATAAACATCCGGGATCGATGGGGGACAGGCGTGCCGCGCCGGTCTTCCCGGAACATCATGATTACTCACCTCGCCATGCTCCCCCGCCGCCATCACCTCACCCCAGCATCTCTCCTCGCCGCCCTCGCCGCCGGCGCGCTGCTGCTCTGCGCTCCCGGTGCAAGTGCCCACCCACAGAGCATGTACACACCAAACGTTGTGGTCGTCAAGTACGCCTACGCGACCAGCACCCGCACGCGCGCAAGCATCGTGCGCACCGCCGGCACAATGCAACCAAGGGCGATCGCCTCGCACACGCGCCTGCTGCGCCTAAAGCCAGGCGTGCCGCTGAACACCGCCCTGGCGCAGCTGCGCCGCCAGCCCCACGTGCAGTGGGCCGTGCCGGACTACACCGCGCACAGCTCCGAAGCGCCCCCCACCCCCGAAACGACACCGACACTCCTCCCCAACGATCCTGGCACGACGCACACGCCGGGAGGCTGGCAGCAGCTGCAGTGGAACTTCGCGGGCCCCTTTGGAGTGCAGGCCCCCCAGGCCTGGGCCAACCTCGCGGCTGATGGCGCCCGCGGGGGCGGCGGGCGGGGGGTAGTGGTGGCGGTGCTGGATACAGGCATCGCCTACTCCAACCGCGGCCGCTTTCGTCGCTCTCCGGACTTCACCGCCAGCCAGTTCGTCTCGGGCTATGACTTCGTCGGCCACGACCCCTATGCGAACGACCGCAACGGCCACGGCACGCATGTGGCAGGCACGATCGCGGAGGCCACGGGCAACGATCGCGATCTCACCGGCCTGGCCTATGGGGTACGTCTGATGCCGGTCAGGGTGCTTAACAGCGAAGGCGAAGGCGATGCGTCGGTGATCGCGCAAGGAGTGCGCTTCGCGGTCAACCACGGCGCCAAGATCATCAATCTCAGCCTGGAGTTCTCAAGCTTCGTCACCGCCTCAGATATCCCCGAGCTGCTGGAAGCGCTGCACTATGCCCACCATCGAGGAGTGCTGGTGGTGGCGGCGGCGGGCAACGAGGGTCACCGCACGATCGCTTACCCCGCGCGGGTGGCCACGGTGGTCTCGGTCGGCGCCACCACCGAACACGGCTGCCTGGCGAACTTCTCTAACGATGGCTCAAGGCTCACCTTGGTGGCACCGGGAGGCGGACCCGACGCCGACCTGCCGGGCGACCCCAACTGCCACCCCGAGCAGCCCGCGGGGCGAGACATCTTTCAGGTCACATTCACAGGCAGCTCGCCGCGGCGCTTTGGCATCCCTTCCGGCTACGACGGCACCTCAATGGCCACCCCTCATGTGAGCGCCACGGCTGCCTTGATCATCGCCAGCGGCGTGCTTGGACGCCACCCGACACCCGCGCAGCTGATCGCCCGGCTGCGCGCAACCGCACGCCGGCTGGGCAGCCCAGGAGATCACACGCTGTATGGCTCGGGGCTGGTCGACGCCGGCGCCGCGACCGCACCGGGGGGACCCGGCGCGGTGCGCTGACACAAGGACGCTAAAGCCGCCGGGCCGGCCTGCCGATCGGAGCGACTACCATCGCTTCAAGCCAAGCACAGAGGGGAAGACGATTTGAGCAAGCCCACGTTGGTCACCGGAGGCAGCGGCTATATCGGCGCGCTGCTGGTAAAGGAGCTGCAAGAGGCCGGCCGTGAGGTGCGGGTGCTGGACTCGTTGCTGCACGGCCAGGAGGACATCGCCGTCGAGCAGGAGAACAACGGCGTAGAGGTGATAAGAGGCGATGTGCGCGACGCTGAGGCACGCGCCCAGGCGCTGGCAGGCGCCGAGGCCGTGGTGCACCTGGCGGCGATCGTCGGCGACCCCGCCTGCGCGCTTGACCCCAAGGTGTCCGACGACGTCAACGTGCAGGCCACGCGCGCCCTGGTGGCAGACGCCAACGCGGCCGGTGTCGAGCGCCTGGTGTTCGCCTCGACATGCTCGAATTACGGGCGCATGGCGGACCCAACGGTGCCGATCACCGAGGAAGGCGAGCTGGCACCGGTGTCGCTGTATGCCGAGCAGAAGGTGGGCATGGAGCAGCTGATCCTGGCCGGCGCGAACGGCAACGCCGAGAACGTGACCCAGCCGACGTGCCTGCGCTTCGCGACCGTGTACGGCGTGGGCCGCCGCATGCGCTTCGATCTGACGGTCAACGAGTTCACGCGCGAACTGTGGGCCGACCGCGAGCTGGAAGTGTTCGGCGAGCAGTTCTGGCGCCCCTACATCCATGTGCGTGACGCCGGCCGCGCCGTGCGCACCGTCCTTGAGGCTCCCGCGGAGAAGGTCGCGGGCAAGGTCTTCAACGCCGGGCGCTCAGGCGAGAACTACCGCAAACTGGACCTCGTGGAGGAGATCAGCAAGCAGATCCCGACCGGCAAAGTGTCCTACGTGCAGCGCAACGAGGACCCGCGCGACTACAAGGTGAGCTTCGACAAGATCCGCGCGGAGCTGGGCTTCGAGACGCTGATGACGGTTCCCGATGGCATCGGCGAGATCATCGCGGCGCTCCAAGCGGAGCAGTTCGGCGACCCCTTCGACGGGCGTTACCGCAACATTCCCTGAGCGGCACGATCGATGGCCGCGGCCATCTCCTCGCGGAAGCGCAGGCGCCCGAACCTGGCGGCGTTGGCGCGCACCTGGGACTCCTCCAGCGTGAGCCCCTCAAAGCGCGCCAGCGCCTGCGCCAAGCCGGCAGCGCTCTGCTCATCGAAAAGCACCCCTGTGCGACCATCGAGCACCGACTCCCTGGCACCGCCGATGCCGTAGGCCACGACGGGCACGCCCGCGGCCTGAGCCTCGACGGGCACGATGCCAAAGTCCTCCTCGCCGGGGAAGAGCAGCGCACGAGCGCCGCTCAGCAAGGCGTCGCGCTCGGCCTCGTCGACGCGCCCCAGCAGCTCGATCGTCCCTTCGCCGCTGTCGTCACTGCCGCGTTTCACGAGAGCGCGCACGGAATCCATCCCCCGCCCGTCGCCCGCCACCTTCAGGCGGCGGCCCAGGCGCAGGCAGGCCTCCACGGCGAGGTCCACCCGCTTGTAGGGCACGACGCGACCGAAGACCAGGTAGAAGTCATCGGGCGAGCGCGGGAGCGCAAGGAAGCTCTCGACGTCCACGGGCGGATGCACGACCTCGGCGCTGCGCCCGTAGTAGCGCTCGATCCGATTCGCCACATGCTGCGAATTCGCCACGAACAGGTCAGGTCCGGCGGCGCCCGCAAGGTCCTGGCGGCGCAGATGCGCAAGCAGTGGCTTCATCGCCAGCCGCGCCAACGGCCCCACCTGCTCGCCCTCCAGAAAGCCCTCCTCCCAGGCGTAGCGCATCGGGGTATGGCAGTAACAGACGTGCAGCACGCCCTCGGGCACGCGCACGTTCTTGGCGCAGGCATGGTTGGAGGAGAGCACGAGATCAAAGCCCGAGAGGTCAAACGCGCGAAAACCCCAAGTCATCAGCGGCAACAGCTTGGGATATTGCGTGGTGGCACCCGGTACGCGTTGAAGAAAGGATGAGTGGACGGGTCGGTCGGTGATGATCGGCGGCCAGGCCGAAGGCTCATAGATCGATGTGAAGATCTCTGCCGCAGGGAACATCTCCAGCAGCTCCATGACAACCTGCTCGGAGCCTCCGGGAATGGTTAGCCAATCGTGCACAACGGCCACCCGCGGATAGCGCTCGCGCAGCTCTTCCAGCAGTGAGGCAGTCACTCACGGCGAGACTACACGCCCTGGCGGCCTGAGATCATGGCGAGCGATGCTGAGCGCCAAGAACATCGTCTGCGTGGGCTTCGCCGACTGGGATACGGAGCTGTGGACCAATCAGCACCATCTGATGTCCCGCCTGGCACAAGACAACAACGTGCTGTTCGTGGAGTCGCTGGGCCTGCGCCGTCCTCAGCTGGCCCGCCGGGACCTGTCGCGCATCGCGCGCCGGCTGCGGCGCGGAGTGGCGCCGCCGCGCGCGGTCGACGGCCTGCACGTGCTCTCGCCGCTGGTGCTGCCGCTGCACTCAAACCGCGCCGTGCGGGCGCTGAATCGCCGCCTGCTGGGCGCCCTGGTGCGACGCGCCTGCCGCCGCCTGGGGATGCAGCGGCCGATCCTGTGGGCCTATGTGCCCCAGGCGGAGAGTCTGATCGAGGACCTGGAACCAGAGCTGGTGGTTTACCACTGCGTCGATGACATCGCCGCGCAGGCGGGGATCGACGGCGCCGGCTTCCGCGCCGCGGAGGAACGTTTCGCCGGCAGAGCCGACCTCGTCCTGGCCAGCGCCCCCGCCCTGGCAAAACGCATGCGCGAGCTGTCGAGCAACGTCATCGACGCGCCCAACGTCGCCGACACCACGCTGTTCGCCGGCGCCCTGGAGGAGGGCCCGGTGGACGCAGCACTGGCGGCGCTACCGCAGCCGCGGGTGGTCTTTACGGGCGCGATCGTCACCACCAAGCTCGACCTGCCCCTGCTTGTGAGCCTCGCCCAGGCACGGCCGGCGTGGTCCTTTGCGCTGGTGGGACCCGTGGGCCCAGGCGACCCGCGCGCCGACGTGTCGCTGCTGAAAGCAGCGCCCAACATCCACCTGCTGGGTCCCCGCTCCTACCGCGAGCTGCCGACCGTGCTGCGAGGCGCCGACGCAGGTTTGATCCCCTACGCGCGCAACGAGCTGACGGGGAGCATCTTCCCGATGAAGGTCTATGAGTACCTGGCCGCGGGCCTGCCGGTGGTGGCCACGGAGTTACCCGCGCTCGGCGAGGTGGCAGAGGTCGCCAAGGCGTCCAGCGCGCAAGGCATGGCGGAGCTGCTGGACAAAGCACTTGCCAGCGACACCCCCGCGCTGCGACTGGAGCGCTCGCGCACAGCCGCGGCACACTCCTGGGATCGGCGCCTGGAAGAGATCGCCACGGCCGTGGCCGCGTGTCAGCCCGCCGGGATCAGCCGGTGGCGCACTGCCTCAAACTCTTCCTGAGCCTGCTCGTAGTCATCGTGGCGCCCGATGTCAAGCCAGTAGTCCTCGCTGGGCCACGCCCTGACCGTCTCACCGGCCGCGATCAGGCGCAGCACGAGATCGGGGAAGTCAAGGCGCTCGCCGGGCTTGATGTGCGAGAGCGCACGCGGCGCGAAGCAGTAGACGCCCATGCTGGCAGTGAAGTCGATCGCGGGCTTCTCGTCATAGCCAGTGAGTCGCGTAGGGTCACCGTCATCGGCGAAGCGCAGCACTCCCAGCGACACTTGGATGTGGCGCACCTTGGTGGCGATGGTGGCAGCGGCATCGCCCGCGCGGTGGCGCTCAAGCAAGGCGCCGTAATCGATGTCGGTGAGCACGTCGCCGTTCATCACCAGCACATCCTCCTGCGCCAGCCCCTCGATCAGCGCGAGGGCGCCAACGGTGCCCAGCGGCTCGTGCTCGCGGTAGTAGTCGATGGCGATGCCGTACTCCTCGCCGTCGCGGAAGAAGGCCTCGATCAGCTCAGCGAGGTAGCCGGTGGCGATTGTCACGCGCTCAAAGCCGTGCGCCTTGAGCTGGCGCATGACGATGTCGAGCACCGGTCGATCGCCGATCGGCATCAGCGGCTTGGGCAAAACGGTGGTGTAAGGCCGCAGGCGCGTACCTTCGCCGCCGGCAAGGATCACGGCACGCTTCATTGCGCTGGCCCCCAGGATGTCGCGGTGCTCATCGCGTGTAAGCATATGCAGCCGCTCCCCCGGCGCCGTTACCTATGAGAGATCTGCTCGTCATCACGCACACGCCCGTGCTGCGCTCCGGACAGGCGATGCGCACTTATGGCCTGGCTCGGGCGCTTGCCATGCACGGCGGCCTTGACCTGCTGTATGTGCGCTTTGGCGCCGAGCAGCCCGACGCGGCCTTCAGCTCGATCCCAGGGATAAAGCTGCACGCGGTGGAGCCCTCGCGGGGGTTGCGGCGGCTGTTGAGCTATGGCACGGCGTGCCTGCGCGGCGTGCCAAATGGCCTGGCACGAGGGATCTCGCCCGAGCTCATCGCGCAAGCCACGCGACTGGCAGGGGCTGAGCAACGTGGCCGCGTGATCGCCGATGGCCCACTCGTCGCCGCCGCCCTCATGGGCTTGGCAAGGCGGCGGCCAATGATCTACGACGCCCACAACCTTGAGTCAGGCTTTCGCCATGAGCTGGATGACCGGCGCGTGGGAAGATTCCTCGCCGCCGCGACGCTGCGCTCCTTCGAGCGGCGCCTCTTGCAGCGCTTCTCGGAGTCGTGGATGGTGAGCGAGGCGGATATGGCCGGCGCCCACGCGCTGTGCCCGCAGGCGCGCTTGCGCTACGTGCCCAATGTTGTGGACGTCGCGGCGATCGCCCCCATTGCGCCCATCGCCAGCGAGCCGCGGGCGATCTTCGTGGCCAGCTTCGCCTACGAGCCCAATCGCAATGCCGCCCGCTTCCTCCTGGATGAGGTCTTCCCGCGCGTCTGGCGCGAGCTGCCGCAGGCGCGCCTGGCGCTCGTGGGCGCCGGCCTTGAGCAGCCTCTGTCTGCTGACCCCCGCATCGAAACGCTCGGTTTTGTCGAGGACCTTCGCGCCGCCTACGCGAGCGCCCGCTGCGCGGTGGTGCCTTTGCTGCAAGGTGGAGGCACGCCGCTGAAGCTGATCGAGGCGCTGGCCTACGGTCTGCCTGTGATCGCTACCTCACGCGCGGTTGCGGGGCTGCAGGTGCGCGAGCAGGAGCATTACCTGCGGGGCGATGACGCGGCGAGCTTCGCCGCGGCGCTGGTGCGCGTGCTGCGCGAAGGAGCCGCGGAGATGGGTCAGCGCGGACGAGCGCTGGCTGCCGAGCGCTACTCGATCGAGGCGCTCAGCGCGTTGGTGAGGGAGTGAACCGCTCGCGGATCAGCTCCATGTAGCGCTCGCTGTCAGCTTCAGAGCGTAGGTCTGGTGTGACCGGACGCAGGCTGGGAGGCAGCAGCCGGCGCATCAACCGCGCCCGCCGGCCGAATGCAACCAGCGCATCAAGTTCGCGCACCTGCGTCTCGATATCGATTGCGCGCATGAGCGCGAGCGGTCGAAAGCTCTCCACGGTGCACAGCGGGACCTCGCCGTTGAGGCCCGTGTCATTGCTCACCAGCACCACATCCACGCCCTGCTCTCGCAAACCTCCCAACCACTCGTGCGCGCGCCGCGCTGGGCGCCCACGCGCGGCCAGCGCAAGGATCTTGGGCTGGCCCATGCGGCGTCTGCCGAAATGCCCCGCGGCGGTGGGGTCCTCCTGCGCCCTGGTCTCCTCGTCGGCTTGCGCTGAGGCGGCGGACGACGGCATCTCAGACTCGCGGCGCGCCAATACGAACACCCAAACGAGCGCATCGGAGACCACGTCGAGTGCGATCTTGAGCATGCCACGCCAGCCATCGCGCCAACCGCAGTCGACGAACGTTCGATAGACGAGCTTCGCCAAAGGCCGCACCACGATGCCGTTGACATAGCCGCGAACAGCGGGCGGGCCGATGTGCCGGCTGTCAAGGCGCGCATAGCTCCACATGTCGCGCAGCGCTTCGCCCAAGCCACTGGCCAACTCGTGTTCAAGGTCACCCTCAAGTAGAGCTGGACGCTCATGTGGCTGCACGCCCTCGTGCACCTCGCGGCGCTCATCGTGGCGGTAGGACGCGGGACGCATGATGCGCGAGCGATAAGCCGGATACTTCGCCGAAGGGCCGAGCAAACGCCCGAGGAAGCGATGGCGCAAAGGACACGACGCGAGCGCAACGCCCGGCGGCGGAGCCGCGAGCAGGGCCTGAATGCTGGCACGCAAGCGGGGAGAAACGCGCTCGTCGGCATCGACCTCGATAACCCACTCGCCAGCGGCCGCATCAAGCGCCACGTTGCGCTGGATCGCGTAGCCCGGCCAAGGGTTCTCGATCACCCTTGCGCCAGCCGCGCGGGCGATCTCCACGGTGCGGTCGGTGGAGCCCCCATCGACCACGACGATCTCATCGCAGAAGGCAACGCTCTGCAGCGCCGCAGGCAAATGCTCCTGCTCATTCTGCACTATCAGGCATGCCGTTATGCGCTCTTGGGGCACTGTGTGTGAACCTCTTCTCAGCAGGTCGGGGAAGCCCACGGCTGAGGGCCGCGGGAGATTGTACGACCGCCCGATAATGCCGTTCGGCTTTAGGGCCGAGACCTGATATCGGTAAAAACTACTCAGTTGACATAACCATGCAGGCTGGCTACCCTCTACGCGACTTGCGGGGGATGTACAAGGGATCGTCGGGCCAACACTGGCATACCGGGCTTGGACTGAGGGCATCCGCCGCGTTCGTGCGGGCTAAAGCTTCCAAGAAGGGATTGACTACCAAATGAGCACAACGCCATCAGGTAGGCGCGATAGAACTTACGCCATGAGCTTGGTCTCCAGGGGGCGGCGCATGCGCAAATCGCGTCGCTTGAGCCTGCGCCCGGCGCTCTTCGCCCTGCTTGTGGCCAGTCTTCTCGCCGGGGTGCTCGCCTCTTCAGGCACCGCTTCAGCCAGCGTACTTGCCGAAGCAGCCCTGCTGTCCAATGTAAATGCCCCCGTGCTCACCGCGTCGGGGGACACCATCAGCTGGCATGCCATCGGGCTGGAGAGCTCCTACGGGGTGGCTATCTCCAATGCTCCGCGCGATGCCAGCGAACGAACCACACGGTATGTGGACACCCCGCGAGTTCCAGGGGAAAATCAGTCTTACACTCTCACCCTTGCGCCTGGAGAAAAGGTGTATGTGGGCGTCACCGCCGATGGTGGCACGACCTGGTCAGCGCAGGAGGCCGTAGCTCCCGGACCCGAACCCACACCGCAACCAACCGCCCCACTGCTGAGCGTTTCGGGGACTACCGTCACGTGGAGCGCGATCGGATCTGAGAGCTCTTATGGGGTGGCCATCTCCACCGCCCCGCGCGGCGCCAGCGAACGTACTACACAGTACGCAAGCGTCCCACGAGCAGCCGGCAGCACCCAGTCCTACACCCTCTCGCTTGCGCCCGGAGAAACGGTTTACGTGGGGGTTACAGCCGATGGGGGCGAAACTTGGTCTGAACACGAGATCGCGGTGAGCATTCCTAAGCCTGAACCTGAACCTGAACCAACCCCGGAACCTGAACAGAAACCGGAACCGACAGAATCGGAATCGTCGCCTCCCAGCGTGTTGGCGCCAGTGCTGAGCGTTCAGGGCAACACCGTCTCCTGGATCGCCATACCTGGGATCACGAGTTACACGCTGGCAATCATTCGCAACCCGACGACCACGCGCGAAACGACCTACAGGCAGGTAACCGGCACGAGCTTTACGCCACCGGTGGTGCCTGGCCAGACGGTCAACTACGGGCTGGCCGCGCGCACCCCGCTTTCAAGCCCTTGGGCAAATGAGGTGACTATCACCTATCCCCCGAAGGTTGAAGAATCGCCGAAGACGACGGAACCGCCGGTGGAAGAACCGGGTCAGGGCAGCGAAGCGCCGCTGACGGGCTTCCAGCCCGGCCTTGACTCGGGCACCAACCCAACATACGAC